>Ga0210397_10000283_pt1 | contig 36632 bp, 36 predicted proteins | sample IncBWH2OmetaG_FD_160126 | JGI IMG/M metagenome (GOLD analysis project Ga0210397, IMG submission 160126) | Forest soil microbial communities from Barre Woods Harvard Forest LTER site, Petersham, Massachusetts, United States - Inc-BW-H-2-O ...
CGATATTCGATATCCTCGACGGAAGTCTCCAGCATCTGCGATGCTTTCTCGCGCGCTTTCGCGATCAGATCCACCGCCGAGACCACCGCCGCGGTGCCGCCGACGAACAGCGAGCGCGAGCCGACGCTGCCAAAGCCGATGGCGAGATCGGTGTTGCCCTGCACCACATCGACCTTGTCGATGGAGACGCCGAGCGCTTCGGAGATCATCTGCGCGAAGGAGGTCTGCAACCCCTGCCCCATCGCTTGCGTGCCGGCGTTGAGCACGATGCGTCCCTCGGCGGTCGCATGCAGGTTGACCCGCTCGTTATGCACGGTGCCGCCGGTCCATTCGATATAACTGGTGAGGCCACGGCCATAGAGCAGGCCTTTTTTCTTTGCGGCTTTCTTGCGCGCGGCGAAGCCATCCCAGTCGGCGAGTTTGGTGGCGCGCTCCAGCATGTGCGCGAAGGCGCCGGAGTCGTACACCTGACCGACGGCGTTGGTGTAAGGCATCTGCGCCGGCTTGACGTAATTCACTTTACGAATCGCGCGTGGATCCATTTTCAACTGCCGCGCCGCTGCATCCATCAAACGTTCGACGACGAAGACCGCCTCAGGCCGGCCCGCGCCGCGATAGGCGGCGACCGGCGCGGTGTGGGTCATCACCGCCTTGAGGTCGTAATGAACCAACGGCAGGTCATAGACCCCCGTCTGCACGAACGGCCCGAGGATCAGCGGGATCAGCGCGCCGGTGCCGGAGATATAGGCGCCGGTACCGCCGACCGAACGCACCCGGAAGGCCTGCACGCGGCCCTTGGCATCGAGCGCGAACTCCGCCGTCGAGGTCAGATCACGGCCATGGGTGCCACCGAGAAAATCATCCGAACGCTCGCCGCGCCAGCGCACCTTCTTGTTCAGCTTGACGGCGGCATAGGCCACCATGCCGTCTTCCGGATAGAGGTTGGTCTTGTGACCAAAGCCACCGCCGATGTCGCCGACCAGAACCTGGATGCTTTCCTTCGGCCGCTTCAGCACGGCTTCGGCGAGAATGTCGCGGGTCGAGGCCGGTGTCTGCGACTGGACATGCAGGATCAGCCGTCCGGTTTTCTTCTCGACTTCGGCAATGGTCGAGCGCGGCTCCATCGCGGAAGGCACCAGGCGCTGGTTGAGGAGATCAAGCGAGACGACATGGTCGGCCTTGGCGAAGGCTGCTTCCACCACCGCCGCATCGCCATAGCTCATCCGGGCCACGATGTTGTCGGGCACTTCGGACCACACCGACGGTGCGCCCGGCTTGATCGCTTCGATCGGATCGACCACCGAGGGCAATTCCTGATATTCCACCGCGATCGCTTCCGCAGCGCTCTGCGCCGCGAACCGCGAGGTCGCAACGACCGCCGCAACCGTCTCGCCGACGTAACGCACGAGGTCATGGGCCAGCAGGCGCCGCGGCGGCACCGTCATCGGCGAGCCGTCCGGCCGCGGGAAAATCAACAGCGTCGGCAGCGTGCCGATGTCATCGGTGATCAGGTCGGCGCCGGTATAGATGGCTTCCACGCCGGGCATCTCGCGGGCGGCTTTGGTGTCGATCGAGACGATCTTGGCATGCGCATGCGGCGAGCGCAGCATGTAGAGCCACAGCGCACCATCCTCCGGCTTGTCGTCGATGAAATGCCCCTTGCCGGTCAGCAGGCGCTGGTCCTCCAGACGCTTGACCGGTTGGCCCGCACCGAAACGTAGATTGCCGGGAAGGATGTTCATCGTGTTTTCCTTGGAGTTTTGTCAGGCTGGCAATGTAGCCGACAGGCAAGGAACAGGCCAAGCCCTTACCTGCCGTCCAAGGCAGCCGCCGTCGCTTCACCCGACCTCCCGCAGCACCGCCTCCACGGCCGCGCGCTCCTCGGCGGTCAGCGCCTTTTGCGGTGGGACGGGATCGCCGACATCATAGCCCTGGATCGACAGCGCGGTCTTGATGCAGGCGGCGAGATTATAACGTGCGAAGGCCTCGTTGACCCGCCACAGCTTACGTTGAAGCACCAGCGCCTCGTCCCAGGCTTTCGCCTTGCAAAGCTCGTAAAGCGCCACGCTCTGCCGCGGGATGATGCAGGCCGGCCCGGCCATCCAGCCCACGCCGCCGATCAGCATCACCGCCGCCGGGATATGCGCGGACGCCGAAAACACCCGGATGGAATCGCCGCAGCGGTTCATGATCGACAACAGCCGCCCGGTATTGGTGGAGGCGTCCTTGATGTACCGGATGAGCGGATGAGCCGACAACCGCGCGATGCAGTCGAGCGAGAGGTCCGAACGCTGGAATTGCGGATTGGTATAGATCACAACGGGAATATCGACCGCATCCGCAATGGCGCGAAAATAGGATTCGACCTGCGCATCGGACAGCGGGAAATACGCCTCCAAAATCGCCAGGATGCCGTCGGCGCCAAGTTTCTGGTACGCCCTCGCCTGCGCCACCGCGTCCAGTGTCGAGGTCGAGGCAACGCCGGCCACGACCGGCACGCGGCCGCGTGCGGCTTCGATCGTCGTCTCCACGACGGCCAGACGCTGGGCATTGTTGAGATAGGCGAACTCGCCGGTCGAGCCGAGCGGCGTCAGTCCGTGCACGCCGGAAGCGATGAGATCGTCGCAAAGGCGCGCCAGCACGTCGCGGCGAATGGCGCCGTCGGGATCGAGCGGCGAAACGAGATACGGAAAGACGCCGTGGAAATCAGGCATGGGGAAGACTCTTAAAACAAGACTCTTAAGAGATACGCAAGCTCGAGGCAATCAAGCCCCCGTTGACCAGGCCGACGCCGCCTGCAGCTTGAGCATGATGAAATCGAGCAGCAAACCGACGCCGAGCATGGTCAGGATATAGGCGAATACGGTCGGGCTTTCGAAGAAACGCTGCGAATACATCAGCGTCGCGCCCATCCCGCCACCGCCAGAGACCATTTCAGCCGTGAAGGTCGTGATCAGCGACACCGGAAGCGCGACGCGAAGTGCGGCGAAAATCCGCGGCCATGCCGCGGGCAGCACGATGCGAAACAGCATACGGAGGCGAGACGTCCCTAACGATGCGGCCGACCAGATCAAGACCCGGTTGACGCTGGAAGCCGCGGCAAAGCTGCCGATCAGGATCGGGAACACGCAGGCGAAAGCGACCAGCAGGATTTTCGAAAAACTATAAATGCCGAACCAGAGAATGAAGATCGGCAGAAATGCGATCTTCGGCGAGGGAAACGCCAGCGCAATCACGGGATCGAACAGCCAGTGCAAAAAGCGGCTGCGCGCCATCGCAATGCCGAGCGGAACGCCGATGGCGGTTGCCAGACAAAGCCCGACCGCCGCGCGCGACAGGCTGACAGCGAGATCGAGCGGCAGCGAGCCGTCCGCGCAGACCGCCCACCATTCGGCCATCACCTTCGTGAAGGGCGGCAGGAACAGAGGCGAGGCCAGGCCGGCACGCGCGACCGCCTCCCAGATTACGATGATTGTCAGCACCGAGACCATCGAACGGGCGAAGAGGCCGCGTTGGCTGACTATTTTCGTCGCGGTCGCGGTCATCGCTCGCCACTCATGTCGATCTCTGCGCCGATTCATGCCAGCGAAGGCTTTTCGCCGTCAACATCAGCAGAAGGCGGTCCGCAACGAAAGCGACGACGACAATGCAGGCGATCGCGGCGAACATGTAATCGTAGGCGCCGTTCTCGCCGTACATGAAGATCAGCTTGCCGATGCCGTTGGTCGAAGCGATCATTTCGGATGAGATCGCAAGCACAAAGGAAAATCCGAGCGCGACGCGCAGCCCTGCGAAAATGTCCGGCAACGCGTGCGGCAGATAGACCCGCCACAGCATGGCGCGTGGCCGGGTGCCGAAGGCTTCCGCCCCCCAGACCAGCACGCGCGGCGTGGAAGTGACGCCCTGCGCCGTGTTGACGACCATCGGCAGCAGGCAAGACAAAAACACCGCACAGACCGACGTCGCGGTGCCGATGCCAAACCACAGAATGAACAGCGGGATCAGCGCCGATTTCGGCAGCGAATAGGTGCCGCCGACAATCGGCGTCGCATAGGCGCGAAACACCGGCGAGCGCGCCATCATCAGGCCGAGCCAGACGCCCGCGATAGAGCCGAGCGCCAACCCAAGGCCGGCGCGCCACAGCGTGATGAACAGATTGTCCCTGATCTCTCTTCCTGCGAGAAGATCATATATCGCGGTGCCGACGCGCACGGGCGACGGCAGAAACGCCGGGTCGATCAGTCCCGAGGTGCTCGCCGCCTGCCAGAGCAAGCCGATCAGAACCAGCGGCAACACCCGCCCGACCGGCGACCACAACAGGGACGTGCGATCAGCCCGCATGCGAGACCTGTTCCGCAACCAGCGCCTGACGCCGGACCGAAATCCAGACCTCGTTGCGGACTTTGTTAAACGCATCCGACGTGAAGAGCTGTTCGCGCGGAATGGTACGGTCAAGATCGATCTTGAATTCCTCGACGATCTTTCCCGGCCGGGCCGACATCACGCAGATGCGGTTGGAGAGATAGACCGCCTCGTTGACGTCGTGGGTAATCATCAGAACCGTCTTGCGGGTCTCGAGCCAGATCCGCAGCAGTTCATCCTGCATCACCTCGCGCGTCTGCGCATCGAGCGCGCCGAAGGGCTCGTCGAGCAGCAGAATGGCGGGATCGCAGGCCAGCGTTCGCGCAATCGCGACGCGCTGCTTCATGCCGCCGGAGAGTTCGCGTGGGAATCGGTCCTCAAAACCTTTCAGGCCGATCACGCCGATCAGGCGATCGGCAACGCGCGCGCGCTCCTCCGTAGAAAGTGGACCGCGCTCAAGACCATAGAGAATGTTGTTGCGCACCGAGAGCCAGGGAAACAACGCATATTCCTGAAACACCACGCCGCGATCGGTGCCGGGCCCGGCAATCGCCTTGCCATCAACTAGGACCTCGCCGGCGGCATCGAGGAAACCGCCGACTACATAAAGCAGCGTGCTCTTGCCGCAGCCGGAGGGCCCGACGATCGAGACGAACTCGCCCGGTGCAATCGAGAGATCGACGGTTTGAAGCGCCTGCACCGCTTTCTTGTCGCCGGGATAGGTTTTCGAAACCCCCTTGATTTCGACTTTGGCAACCTCAGGCATTACAACGCGCACGGTTTCGGCAGCAGACTGACATTGAGATATTTGGACGCGTCGACGCGGCGATCAATCAGCTTTTCCTCAAACATCGCATCGAGCGGCTTCTGGATGGTCTGGGCCGACACACAGGCATTGGGATCGCGGTAGTAATCGCGGCCGGTGGCGAAGTAGGAATTGAGCACGTCTTTCGACGACTTGGTGAAATCCGAAACCAGCTGGATCGCCTTCTCGCGATTGGCGGGATCGTAGAACCAGGCGATGCCGTCGACGTAATCAGCGAGGAAGGCTTTGACGGCGTCGGGATGTTCTTTTAGGAACGCGTTGGTCGTGACCTGGAAGATCACCGAGGAAGGACCTCCGAACGCGTCGCCGCCGGTGAAGACCGGCCGCAGATCGCCCTTCGGGCTTTCGATCGCGAGAAACGGAATCACGAGCACGCCGCAATCGATGCGCTTTTCGCGAATCGCGGATGCGATGTTCGGGAACGCGATTTCCACGATCTCGACGTCGCGCCTGGGATCAATGCCGTTTTTCTTCAGCGCGACGCGCAGAGCGAGATCAACCGCCGACGCAAACGCGTTGATGCCGATCTTCTTGCCCTTCAGATCGGCGATGGTCTTAATGGCTGAGTCCTTCAAGACCATGAAACTGTTGGTCGCGTTGCCGGGATGGCCGTCCTGGTAATTGTCCGAGATGATGGTCAATCCGTTCGGCACCGCATCCTTGACGATGATGGTGGCAAAGGCCGGCCCTGACAGGGTCGCGACATCGGCCTGGCCCGCGGCCAACAAAGCGGCGGCTTCAGGCGTGCCGCGCGTAAACGTCATGTCGAGCGTGTAGGCCTTGCCGTAGTTCTTCAGGACGTTCTGCTTGACGTAGTCGAGAAAGATGATCGTCTCCATCTCGTTCGGTCCGATGCCGCCGCCCGTCGCATAACGGATGTTGGGCACCGCGGCGAACGCTGGGCGGCTCACAAACGGCGCCGATAATACGGCGCCTGTGGCGCCCAGCATCACGGCACGGCGGGACATCGAGGGGACGAACGAAGGCATCTGGTTTCCTCTCATCGGCAAGATAGAGCCGATACCATCAGGCAAATCTCATGCCTTGAGAAGGGCCATTATCCCTTGAGAACAGCCATGGCTTCGATTTCGACCACGAGATCGGAATGGGAGAGCCGGCGCACCTCAACGGTTGTGCTCGCGGGCAGACCGACGCCAAGATAGTCGTGCCTGACATCGACGTGTTTGAAGAACTCATCGATGTCGGTCACGAAGGTCGTGGTCTTGACCAGGTCGTTGAGCGTGGCGCCGGCGGCTTCCAGCGCATTCTTCAGGTTCTCGCCGACCTGTTTGATCTGTGCGCGCATATCGCGGGGGCCGACGATGTTGCCGTCCTTGTCGCGCGCCAGCTGGCCGGAGACGAAAACAAGCTTTTCGCCGGAAGCGACGACGACATGGGAATAGAGCACATGGCCGCCGACGTTGCGCTTGAACAACTTATCCGGCTGGATTTTCTCGATGGACATCTTGGAACGGTTTCCTTTGGCCTACGCACGCACCGTGGAACAGGCGCGGCGCGCGCAACTCTTGCCAAAGGCGGGATAAAGAGCAACCCCGGAAAACCGCATGGAGGGCGCGACGGCCACGCCATCCGCCCGTGAAAAACTTACGCGGCGTTAAGCATGGGCCAGGTGGCCGTCTGGACCATCCAGGTCTGCAACGGGCTTGACTTCGTCTCGTGCGGCTCGAAATAGCCCTCCAGTTCGACGAGCGCGCGAGTTTCCCACTCAAAGGCCTGCTCCAGCAGCGATTGCCGCTGCAGCGGACGGAATGCCGCCGTTTGACGATACAATGACGCCGTGGCGCGATATCGCCGCACGTTTTCCAGAATTGCATTCCCGCTCATCGACTGGCTCCCCGTTTCATTCGACCGGGTGCAAATTTGGCTGTAGCGGGTTTTCAATTGCTTATCGCGTTCGGTAAACGGAATTCAGGGTTTGCGAAATGTTGACGGCATGAAATGCCTCGCATGCAGCCCCGCCCCTTGCTCCCTTGCGGTGGTACCGGCTAGCATCGATCAACCAAGGCGCAAGGCCATTTTCAAGGGAGGAAAATCATGAAAATCACCAACCGGCTCTGGCGATTTCTGCTGATGCCGCTGGCGCTCGCCGGCACGTTGAGCATGAGTTCGGCCGCCGAGGTCACCCCCGCTGCACTCAACCCGGCCGCGCTCGTCTTCAAGCTGCCGGACCAGATTCCCTGGAGCCCGGTCGACGCCCGCGGCGGGCAACAGGCCGTCGTGGTCGGCGACCCCAGCAAGCCCGGATTCTATATGGTCTATACCAAGTGGACCAAGGGCAACCATTTCAGCCGCCCGCACTTCCATCCGAACGACCGTTATATCGCCGTGCTGCAAGGCACCTGGTGGGTCGGCACCGGGCCGAAATTCGATCCCGAGCATGCCACCCCCATGCCGGCCGGCAGCTTCGTGACGCATTTCGGCAAACAAGTGCATTGGGACGGCGCCAAGGACGAGGACGCCGTGCTCCTGATCATGGGCGAGGGTCCGGCGACCTCGACGCTGGTGAAGGAAGAATAGCCGCATAGCATTGGGATCGCGGCGATCATGCGCTGGCTTAGATTTACGGCAAACCAGACATCCTCCTGGGGCATCGTCGAAGGCGACCGCGTCATCGCGGTCGACGGCGATCCGCTCAGTGAGTGGAAGCGCACGCCGCGGTCGCATGCACTTTCCGAAGTCAAGATCGAGCTGCCGCTGGTCCCGCGCACCTTTTATTGCGTGGGTCTCAATTACCTCAAGCACCTCAAGGAAGCCGCCGACAAACGCGGCGAGGTGCCAAAAATCCCTGACCGGCCCGAGGTCGGCTATCGCGCCCAGAATGCGCTGATCGCCCACGACGAAGACGTCGTCATTCCGGCAAGCGCGACCGAACAAATTCATTACGAAGGCGAGCTTGTCGTGGTGATCGGCAAGAAGGCCAAGCATCTAAGTGCCAACGACGCGATGTCTTGCGTGTTCGGCTACACCATTGGCAACGATGTCAGCGAGCGCAGCTGGCAAAAGGCCGATCGCGGCCTGTGGCGTGCCAAGAACGCCGACACCTTCAAGCCGATGGGGCCGTGGATCGAAACCTCGGTCGATCTCGAGGCGATGGAAACCGTCGTGCGGTTGAACGGCAAAGAGAGCAACCGCTTCCACACCAACGAGATGATTTTCGGGATCCGGGAATTCATCGTCGAGATGACAAAGTATTTCACGCTGTGGCCCGGCGACGTGATCTGGATGGGAACCGACGGCGCCTCGCCGAACATCAAGGCCGGCGACGTGGTCGAAATCGAGATCACCGGCATCGGCACGCTGCGCAACCGGTTCGTTGCCGAAACCAAGGCGTAAGCGTTGCGCAGCCGACGCCTCAGTTCCTCCAAGGCGCCGGAAATATCAGGTTGAAGCCGTCGCAGGGCTGCGCGGCGAAACCATGCTCACAATCGCGGTAGCAATCACGGCCACGACGACGTTGAGAATCAGCGCCCCCAGCCCGACATAGAAGACGTAACTGGTATCACCGAGACTGAGCGTCGCCAGCGGCTTTAGGCCATTGCTCCATGCCGTCCACGTTCCCCACAAAATGCCGGCCGCCCAACCGAGCAGCAGCCCTTCGGAGCGGAACCATCGCGTGAACAGGCCGAACACCAGCGCCGGGAAGGTCTGCAGGATCCACAATCCGCCAAGCAATTGCAGATCGAGCGCATATTGCGTCGGCAGGAAGATCGTAAACGCCAGCGCGCCGAGCTTGACGACGAGGGAAGCCACCTTGGCCACCGACGCCTCGCCGGCATGGCTGATGTCAGGATTGATGTAGGACTTCCAGATATTGCGGGTGAAGAGATTGGCGGCGCCGATGCTCATCACCGCGGCCGGCACCAGCGCGCCGATCGCGATCGCCGAGAATGCGAAGCCTGCGAACCAGGACGGGAACAGCGCCTGGAACAGAGCGGGCACGACGTCGTTGTTCGACGCCACCTTGATATGGGCGGCATGGGCCATGTAGCCGAGCAGCGCGATCAGCCCGAGCAGCAAGGTATAGGCCGGCAGCAGCACGGCGTTCTTGCGGATCGTATCGGCGGATTTCGAGGCGAAGATGCCGGTCAGCGTGTGCGGATACATGAAGGCGGCGAGCGCCGAACCAAGCGCAAGGGTCGCATAAGCCAGCATCTGCGACGGCTTCAAGATCAGACCGGTTGCGCCGCCCTTGGCGGCGAACGCATCGCCCGCCGCAGCGAACACGGCACCATAGCCGCCGAGTTTTGCGGGCACCACGACGACCGCGACCAGCACCACGATATAGATCATGATGTCCTTGACGAAGGCGATCAAAGCCGGCGCGCGCAGGCCGGAGCTATAGGTATACAGCGCCAGGATCACAAACGCCGCCACGATCGGCAGTTCGCCGGTGATTCCAATCGCCTGGATCACGACACCCATGCCGATCAGCTGCAGCGCGATGTAGGGCATGGTGGCGACGATGCCGGTAACGGCAACCGCAAGCTCGAGGCCGCGCGAATTGTAGGTGCCCTGAACCACGTCGGCCGCGGTCACATGCCCCTTGGCATGCGCTACTTTCCAGAGCAGCGGCATCACCGCGAAGACGAACGGATAAACCACGATCGTATAGGGAAGCGCGAAGAAGCCGTAGGCACCAACCGCATAGACCAGCGCCGGCACCGCGATCACGGTATAGGCGGTGTAGAAATCGCCGCCGACCAGAAACCAGGTGATCCAGACGCCAAACTGGCGTCCGCCCAGGCCCCATTCGTCGAGATGCTCGTTCACCGGACCGGCTTTCCAGCGCGCCGCGAAGAACCCCATCACCGTGACAAGGGCGAAGAAGAAAACGAAGACGGAGAGTGCGACCCAGTCGATGTTAGCGGACATGGCAGGCCTTATCTAATAACGCAGGATGTTATGGTGTTTCGTCGTCGGGCGTGCGCGAGCGGTACACCAGCCAGATCAGGAGCGAGGTGATCGGCACCCAGGCGAGCTGATACCAGTAGAAGAACGGAAAGCCGAACAGTTCCGGCTCCATGAAGTTATAGAAGGGCACCCACAACAAGCCGACGAACGGCAGCAGCAACAATACCCACATGACGGGCATCCTCTAATAAGCAGCTCCTCGGCCTTGGCATCCGGGCCGACTATCTTTTTGCTATCTACGACCGGATCGTTACTGCGTCCAGCATTTGCTTTACCGCATTGCAGCGACGGGACGCTCTCACGCAAAAACGCCGCGACGGGATTACCGTCGCGGCGTCGTCAACTACTGGTGCCAAGATTTTTTAGGCTTGGACTACTTTTTAGGCTTAGACTAAAGCGCTAGGCGAATTGCCCAACGCTTACTTCATCAATTCGGCGCCGACCTTGCAGATCGTCGCATCCTGATCGCCGGTGCCACCGCTGCAACCGATCCCGCCGATCAGCTTGCCACCCTCAACGAGCGGGAAACCACCGGGGCTCGCCGTCAACGTCGGATCGAGCGTGCCACCACCGGTATGACCGGTCTCGTAGGCGTTATAGAACACCCGGGTTTCACGGCGGAAGCGCGCGGCAGTGCGGGCCTTGTTGATCGAGATCGAACCGGAGGCGATCTGCGCGCCTTCCATCCGCTCGAACAGCACCGCTTCACCATTGGTGTCGACCACCGCGATGTTCATCTTCCAATTGCGCTTCTTGGCTTCGGCTTCAGCCGCGGCCATCACCTGCTTGGCCTTCTCCAGACCGATCGACTGGCCATAGGGAATATCGAACGGCATCGCATCAGGCGTGCCGCCCGCCGACGGTTGTGCCGGCGGGGTCGCCGGCGCCGGTGCGGGCGTCTGAGCCAGCGCCTGCGAACTAATCGTCACGACGGCAAACGCCGCCACTGCCAAAGAAATCATCGAACGCATTATACTCTCCCTGTTGAACTGAACTTCAGAGGTGTCGGTAGACGTGTTGGCTCGAAGCGCCCCTCACATCGGCGGCGTCAATCCATCCTTGCCGTAGGTGACGCGCGGCGTCTGCCAGGTGCCGTCAGCGCCTTTTTTCGCAGCACCGACGAAGATCTTGGTGCCCGGCTTGAGGTCGGCCTTGTCGCCGATCACGTAGGTGACGACCTGGGTCTCCGGCGTCACGAACACCTTCTTCTCGCCGTCCTTGTATTTCACGGTCAACACCGGCCCATCGACACCGCCGACCGTCTGTTCGACATTGGCGTTGGTCATCTTGGTGTTGGGTCTCAGATCCCAGTCGTAGTGACCTTCGCCGGTGCCGCGCATCGATTCCGGAAAGATATGCACCTCGATGGCCTTCTGGCTGCCGTCGGGCTGTGTCACGCCCGTTGCGCCGACGAACTGGCCCGGTTTGATGTCGGCCATCGTCGATTTCACGATCGCGACGTAAAGCTGGGGATCGGTGACGGTGAGCTTCACCTCGGCGCCGTCACGATTTTTGATGACATAGACGGAGCCGTCGACGCTTTCGACCGTGCCGCGAATGCGCAGCGTTTCCTGCGCGGACGCCGGCGCTGCGAAACAGGTCATGACAAACATCGCAGCAGCGATCGTGCGCTGGAGCGTACTAAACATGTTGATCCTCCATGGGGTCTGTAATGGCCGGCAGAACTTGGGCAGAAGGCAGTTCTGGCCAAGTGCCTGAAACAAGCCTCCTCTGCAACCCCCGCCGGATTGGAATATTCCTTAACGGGACGGTTAACGTGCGATCACCGCACTGCAACAGGTGTCACGCCGGCGTCATCCTATTCCATCTTGATCCCGGCCTCACTGATCACGCGCCGCCAGCGCTCCTCTTCGCCACGGACGTACCGGTCTAGCGCTTGCGGCGGGAGCGCGACGGTCACGAGCCCCTCATTGACGCTCAGTCTCTTGAAGACCTCGGACTGGACCGCCGCGGCCGCCGATCGATTGAGCCGCTCGATCACTTCAGGGGGCGTCCCGGCTGGCGCAAACAGCCCGTACCAGCTTTCCGCGGCATAGCCGGGCACGCCGGCCTCCGCGACCGTCGGCAGCTGCGGAAAAGCCGGCGAGCGCTCCGCCGACGTCACCGCGATCGCGCGCAATTGCCCGCTTTCGACCAGCGAGGCCGCGCTTGCGACCGTGGTGAACATCACATCGATCTGGCCGCCGATCAGGTCTGTGATCCCGGGAGCTGCCCCTTTGTAAGGCACGGCCGTCAAATCGACCTTGGCCATGTCCTTGAACAACTCGCCGGCGAGATGCGCTGACGTGCCGGCGCCGAAGGTCCCGAATGTCATTTTGCCGGGATTGGCTTTCGCCGCCGCGATCAGGTCCGCGATCGTCCGAAATGAGGATTTCGGATTGACGACAACGATGTTGAAGGAGCGCGCGATCAACGCGACGGCGGCGAAATCCTTGTGCGGATCATAGGGCAGCTTCGCGTTCAGGCTGGGATTGACCGCGTTGGCAAATGTCCCCATCAGCAGCGTGTAGCCGTCCGCGGCGCTTACCGCGACGGCCTGGGTTCCAACGATGGTGCCTGCTCCCGGCCTGTTCTCGATGATGACGGAAACGTGGAGGTCTTTCGCCATCTCCTGCACGAGCGTGCGCGCGACCACGTCGGTGCCGCCGCCCGGCGCAAACGGCACGACGATCCGCAATCCCCGCTCCGGATAGATCGCCAGCGCAGGCCGGTTCGGAACAACGGCGAGAACGAACGCCGCCGCGGCAAGCAGCGGAAAAGGTCGCTTCCAGATGCGTGCATCAACCACGGGCGCTTTCCTCTGAGACGGATTTTTGAAGGGACCCTAACAGGTTTCACGCCATGAAACATGCCATGCGTGGGGCGAGTTGCCGATATGACGCCGGAGGCGCGCGGCCATATGGACGGATCGAGCGTCGTTAATTAGTGTCCGCGCCAACGAAAAACATTCGGGAGGAATTCATGAGGCGCTGGCTCTTCGTTTTGCCGCTTCTGGTCGGATCACAAGCTTTCGCACAGCAGGCGGTCCCGACTATCAATTTCGAGTCGGTGCCCAATCCGCTGAAGCTGCCGACCAACATGTATTTCGGCGAAGTCTCCGGCGTCGCCGTCAACTCCAAGGGACACGTCTTCGCGCTGTCGCGCGGCAATACCTCAGGTCCCGCTTACGCCGCCGCGGCCACGCAACTGCTCGAATTCGACAAGGACGGAAAATTCATCCGCGAGATCGGCAAGAACCTCTACGCGTGGTCGTTTGCCCACACCGTCAAGATCGATCCCAACGACAACATCTGGGTCACCGACAAGGGCTCGGACATGGTGATCAAGTTCGATCCCGACGGCCGCGTCATCATGGTGTTCGGCCGCAAGCAGGAAGCCTCCGACGAGGACACCGAGCCGCTGAAGCACCCGAAGCCGCCGCTGCCGCCGGATGACGGCCGGTTCCGCCAGGTGACGGACGTGGCCTGGGACAAGGCCGGCGATACCTTCATCAGCGACGGCTATATCAACTCGCGCGTCGGCAAGGTGGACAAGGACGGCAACTGGCTGAAGTCATGGGGCGAGCCGGGCAACGGACCGGGCCAGCTCAATACGCCGCATTCGATCGCGACCGACGCCAATGACAATGTGTACGTCGCCGACCGCGGCAACCATCGCATCCAGGTGTTCGACAAAGACGGCAAATTCGAGCGGCAGATCGTGATCGACGTGCCGGTGCCGGCTGATGCGAAACCTGCCATCGGCAAGATTCCGGACGAAGCGACAAAGGCCAAGGGCACGTTCGCGCCGGGCTCGCCATGGTCGATCTGCATCACGCCGCCGCCGCATCAGGTGCTCTACAGCTCAGACGCCTGGCCGGGCCGCGTCTACAAGCTCAGCCTCGAGGGCAAGGTGCTGGGCGTGCTCGGCCAGTCCGGCAAGCAGCTCAAGCAGTTCGGCTGGATTCACGCGATGGCGTGCCCATCGGAGAACGTGCTGTATGTCGCCGAATTGTTGAACTGGCGCGTGCAGAAGCTGATCCTCAAGCCTTGACGTCATTCCGGGGCGCCTCGAAGAGGCGAGCCCGGAATCCATTTCTCCAGGAACTATATGGCACGATGGATTCCGGGCCCGCGCTCACGCGCGTCCCGGAATAACGGAAACGATGATGCTCCGCTAACTAAGACGAACGAACTCTACGTCCCCGTGGCGCGGGCGAAATCGATATAGATCTCGCGCAAGCGCGTGGCCATCGGGCCGGGCTTGCCGTCGGCGACGGCCTTGCCGTCAATCTTCACCACCGGCTGAACGAAAGACGACGCGCTGGTGATGAAGGCTTCCTTGGCTTTCAGCGCTTCTTCAATCGTGAACGCCCGCTCCTCGACGCGCAACTGACGCTCCTCGGCGAGTTTGACCACCGCCTTGCGGGTACAGCCCGGCAGGATCGCCGACGAATTCTCACGCGTCACCAGCACATCGTCCTTGGTCAGGATGAAGGCCGACGACGATCCGCCTTCGGTTACCTTGCCGTCCTCGATCATCCAGGCCTCGCCGGCGCCGGCTTCGGCCGCCGCCTGCTTGGCAAGCACTTGCGCGAGCAGCGCCACGCTCTTGATGTCGCGGCGCGACCAGCGAATGTCGGGCACGGTGATGACGCCGATGCCGGTTTTAGCGGAAGCCGCGTTGACGATGTCTTTCACCGAAGTGAACATCATCAAGGTCGGCTTGACGCCTTTCGGGAACGCAAAATCCCGCCCCACGTCGGCGCCACGGGTGACCTGGATATAGACGAGACCATCCTTGAGCGCGTTACGGGTGATCAGCTCGTGCTGGATTTCCTTGATGCGCGCAACGGTTTCCGGCAACGGCAGTTTGATCTCGCCGACCGAGCGCTCCAGACGGGCGAGATGCGACTCGTTGTCGATCAGTTTGCCGTCAAGCACGGCGGAAACCTCGTAAATGCCGTCGGCGAACAGAAAACCGCGATCCAGCACAGAGACCTTTGCCTCTGAGAGCGGCACGAAGTCACCGTTGACGTAAGCGATCGGGGTCAAACCAGTTCTCCTGAGATACGGAAATCAGCGGAGCGACATATACGCAAAATGCGGCCCCGGATAAACCCTTCCCGAAAGCATATCGGTATAACCTGGTGTTATTCCGCCATCGCCTGCGACAAGACAATCCGGCTTTCTTCCAATGCTTCGCTGGCGACGACGAATTAGTGCGACAATATCTTCGACAAGAATTTCTGCGCGCGGTCGCTGCGCGGTTTGCCGAAGAAATCTTCCTTCAACGCGTCTTCGACGATTTCGCCCTGGTCCATGAAGATGACGCGGTTGGCAACCTTGCGGGCAAAACCCATTTCGTGGGTCACGACCATCATGGTCATGCCGTCGCGCGCCAGATCCACCATCACATCCAGCACCTCGCTGATCATTTCCGGATCGAGCGCCGAGGTCGGCTCGTCGAACAGCATGGCGATCGGGTCCATCGCCAAAGCACGCGCGATCGCGACGCGCTGCTGCTGGCCGCCGGACAACTCGGCCGGATATTTCTGCGCCTGAACCTTCAGGCCGACCCGGTCGAGCAGCTTTGAGCCTTTCGCCAAAGCCTCGGCATGCGGCCGCCCCAGCACCTTTTCCTGCGCCAAACAAAGATTGTCGATGATGCGCAAATGGGGAAACAACTCGAAATGCTGAAACACCATGCCGACGCGGGCGCGCAGCTTCGGCAGATTGGTCTTGGGGTCGCCGACAGAAATGCCATCAACGACGATCTGTCCCTTCTGGAACGCCTCCAGCGCGTTGACGCATTTGATCAGCGTCGATTTTCCCGAGCCCGACGGGCCGCAAACCACCACCACTTCGCCCTTGGCGACGCTTGTGGTGCAATCCTTCAAGGCCTGGAAGGTCGGGTTGTACCATTTGTCGACGTGGCTGATCTCGATCATGGGTGACCCCAACTGTTTGAACTTCAACGAACGATGGCAATGCGCGCCTGCAGGCGGCGCACGCCGAAAGATGCAATGCTGGAAACCGCGAAGTAGACGACGGCCGCGAACAGATACATTTCGACCAGCCGGCCGTCGCGTTGCGCCACCTTGCTGGCGGCGCCGAGAAAATCCGGGATCGACAGCACGTAAACCAGCGAGGTGTCCTGGAACAGCACGATGGTCTGCGTCAGCAGAACCGGCAGCATGTTTCGGAAGGCCTGCGGCAGCACGACATAGCGCATGGTCTGCCCGTAGGTCAGGCCGAGCGCGGAAGCGGCGGACGGCTGGCCCTTTGAGATCGACTGGATGCCGGCGCGCATGATCTCGGCGAAATACGCCGCCTCGAAAAGCGTGAAGGTAATGAGCGAGGAAGCGAATGCGCCGACGCGCACCGGCCGTGACGAGCCGGTCAGCCATTGCCCGATATAGGGCACCAGGAAGTAGAACCAGAAGATCACCAGCACCAGCGGCAGCGAACGCATCAAGTCGACGTAAAGCCGGGCGAAGCGCGATACCAGCCACAGGCTGGAGAGCCGCATCATCGCAATCAACGTTCCGAACACGAGGCCGCCGAGCGCCGCCAACCCCGTCAGCGTCAGCGTGAACGTCATGCCGTCGAAAAACAGGTAGCCGAGCGATCGGTAAATGACGTCGAAATCGAAATTGGAAAACATCGGCTATTTCCCGGTGATGTAGCCGGGGATCGCCACGCCGCGCTCGACGAAATGCATGGCGATGACGACGACGATATTGATCAGGAGGTAGAGCACGGTCGCGGCGGTGAAGGCCTCGAACACCTGAAACGAGAATTCCTGCATCGCACGCGCTTCCGCGGTCAGTTCGATCAGGCCGATGGTGAGCGCGACCGATGTATTCTTGATGGTCGAGAGAAATTCCGACGTCAGCGGCGGCAGGATAATGCGGAACGCGATCGGCAGCAGCACGTACCGATAGACCTGCGAGGGCCGCAGACCCAATGCGGTGGCCGCAAGCCTCTGGCCGCGCGGCAGCGAATTGATGCCGGCCCGCGTCTGTTCGGCGACCCGCGCCGACATGAACAATCCGGTTCCGATCGCCGCCGTATAGAAGGGCGCGTTCGGCAACTGCTTCAGCCACAGCCCCCAGGAAGCCGGGACGACTTCCGGCAGCACGAAGAACCACAGGAACAATTGCACCAATAGCGGCATGTTGCGGAAGAACTCGACATAGCAAAAGCCGAACAAGTTGGCGGCTTTCGACGGCAGCGTCCGCATCACGCCGACGACGGTGCCGGTCACGAGTGCAATCACCCAGGCCGCGAGCGCGGTGACGATCGTCACCACAAGCCCGGACAGCAGCATGTCGAGATAGGTACCGGTGCCGTTCGGCGACGGTTCGAAGAAAACGTGCCAGTTCCAGTGATAGTTCAAGACCGTCCCCTCACATGGCCTTGTAGGAATCGGGATCGGACGAGTCTGTAGGTTTGGCGAATGCCTTCTTCAGCTCCGCTCCCATCGGGGCGTTAAGGTTCAGACCCTTCGGCGGGATTTTCTGCATGAACCACTTCTCATAGAGCTTTTGACCTTCGTCGCTCTGATAGAGCGCCGCGGTGGCGACGTCCGCCACCTTCTTGAAAGCCGGGTCGTCCTTGCGCAGCATGATGCCATAAGGCTCCGGCTTAGCAAAAGCGTCGGTCGAAATCACATAGGCGTCGGGGTCCTTGGCGCCCGCGGCGAAGCTTGAAAGCAGGATGTCGTCCAGCACCGCCGCGACCGCCCGGTCGGTCTCAACCAACAGGAACGACTCGGCATGCTCCTTGGCCGGGACGATGTTGATGCCGAGATTGCGCGCAGCATTGGTCTCGGTAAGTTGCTTGATATTGTTGGTGCCGGAGGTGGATGCGACGGTCTTGCCCTTGAGATCGTCGATCGAGTTGAGATGGCTAGACTTCTTGGAGATGAACCGCGTCGCGGTGAGAAAATGGGTGTTGGTGAAGGCGACCTGCTTCAACCGGTCGAAATTGTTGGTGGTCGAACCGCATTCGAGGTCGATGGTACCGTTCGCCAGCAAGGGAATTCGGGCCGACGACGTCACGGGATTGAATTCGGCCGTTAGCCTGTCGAGCTTCAGTTCCGTTTTCACGGCGTCCACGATCTTCATGCAGATGTCGATCGCGAATCCAACCGGCTTCTGATTGTCATCGAGATAAGAGAATGGAATCGAAGAATCGCGGTAACCGATGTTGATGACGCCGGTTTCCTTGATCTTCTTGAGCGTGCCCGTGAGTTCGTCGGCATTGGCTGCTCCCGCGCAAAGAAGGACGGCAACCGCAATCCCTGTCATACGCAAGCACTTCATTCGCATCTCTTTCATTCCAGCGATATCCCACACGTTTGTTCGCGGCTTTATATCCGCAGTTTTAAGCCGCGGCTCTACTTCCGCGGCTTATGCAAGGACCGGGCCGACCGCGCCCGCAGGACCCCACGTTGAACCTTACATGACTTTATAGGCATCGGGGTCGGAGGAATCCGACGGCTTGGCGAATTCGTGCCTGAGTTCGGCCCCCATCGGCACGTTGAGGTTCAGGCCTTTCGGCGGAATCCTCTCGGTGAACCACTTGGCATAGAGCTTGGGCCCCTCGGCGCTCTGATAGAGCGCAGCCGTCGCATCATCCACCACCTTCTTGAAGGCCGGATCGTCCCTTCGCAGCATGATGCCACAGGGCTCCGGCTTCGAGAACGCATCCGGCGAGATCACATAAGCCTCGGGGTCCTTCGAGCCGACCGCAAAAGCCGCCAGCAAAATATCGTCCATCACGAAGGCAACCGCGCGGTCGTTCTCGACCATCAAAAACGCCTCGGCGTGATCCTTGGCGTGAATGACATTGATGCCGAGATGGCGCGCCGCGTTGGTCTCGATCAGCTGCTTGATATTGCTGGTGCCGGAGGTCGCAACCACCGGCTTTCCCTTCAGATCGTCGATCGAATTGAGCTTGTTCGCTTTCTTCGAAATAAACCGCGTCGCCGTGAGGAAATGCGTGTTGCTGAAGGCAATCTGCCTTTGCCGTTCCGGATTGTTGGTGGTCGATCCGCATTCGAGGTCGATGGTGCCGTTGGCCAGCAACGGAATGCGGGTCGACGACGACACCGGCACCAATTCGATCGCGAGCTTGTCGAGCTTCAATTCCTTTTTTACGGCGTCCACGATCGCATAACAGATGTCCATGGCGTAGCCGATGGGCTTCTGGTTGTCGTCGAGATAGGAAAAGGGAATCGAGGAGTCGCGGAAGCCGAGTGCGATCGAACCGGTCTCCTTGATCTTCCTGAGCGTGCCCGAAAGCTCCTCAGCCCGCGCCGGCGCCGCGCCAAAAACCGCTTGCGCGGCGAACAAAGCCGCCGCCAGGGCAAAGCCGATCCCGCGCAAGCGCCGCATGATGTGCCCCCGCTTGAAGCGATCTTACATCGCCTTGTAGGAATCCGGATCGGGCGAATCCGAGGGGTGAGCGAACTCGTTCTTCAGCTCCGGACCGAGTTGCACTTTGAGATTAAGGCCCTTCGGCGGAATCTTCTCCATGAACCACTTGGTGTAGATCTTGGCGCCCTCGCCGCTCTGATAGAGCGCAGCGGTCGCCGCATCGACCACCTTCTTGAACGGCTCGTCGTCCTTACGCACCATGATGCCGTAGGGCTCGGGCTTGGAGAACGCGTCGGTGGAAATGACGTAAGCGTCGGGATCCTTTGAGCTCGCCACAAAGCCCGCGAGCAGAATATCGTCCATCACGAAGGCCACCGCGCGGTCGCTTTCCACCATCAGGAACGCCTCGGCATGATCTTTCGCCGGAATGATGTTGATGCCGAGACTGCGCGCGGCATTGGCTTCGTTGAGCTGCTTGATGTTGGTGGTGCCGGAGGTCGAGACCACCGATTTGCCCTTGAGGTCGTCAATTTTGTCGAGCTTGTTCGCCTTCTTCGAGACGAAGCGGCTGGCGGTGAGGAAGTGGGTGTTGGTGAAGGAGACCTGCTTCTGCCGCTCGGCGTTATTGGTGGTCGAGCCGCATTCGAGATCGACGGTGCCGTTCGCCATCAGCGGGATACGCGTGGCGGAGGTGACCGGATTGAGCTTGACCTCGAGCTTGTCGAGCTTGAGCTCCTTCTTCACGGCATCGACGATCTTGTAGCAGATGTCCATGGCGTAGCCGACGGGCTTCTGGTTGTCGTCCAGATAGGAAAACGGAATCGAGCTATCGCGGAAGCCGAGCGTGATTACGCCGGTCTCCTTGATGTTCTTCAGCGTCCCCGTCAATTCCTGTGCTGATACCGGGCACGCCGACAGCGCGAAGGCGAAAGCTGTGCCCGCAATAAGCGTCGATTTCATCAAAATGCTCCTCTGTCCGACCTGAAACGGTTGGCGCACCCGGCCGATGACGGGCGCGCCTTTCCCCGTCTTCTTGCCCTATCTTATGGTCTGAACATCCGGCGGTCGCAAGCCGACCTTTGGCGGTCAGGCGCCCATGCGCCACTCCGTCACGGCTAGCGCGGGGCAGCGGAGGTGGCATGGATGGTTAATAGCGTCCCCAGACTCAGGATGCTAACTGCCGTCAGGTAATATCCGGGTGCGAGATCGCCGAACAAGGCAAAGCCGCCGAGCCATGTCATGGTAGCCGGCCCCATGCCGCCGAACAATGTGACACCGATATTATAGCCGAGCCCGAGCCCCGTGGCCCGGGTCGCCTGAGGCAACAGCTCCGACATCAACGCCGCAAGCGGGCCGTAATAAAGCGCTTTCAGCGTCGACAGCCAGAATACCACGAAGACGATGACGGCCGGCGTCGGATATCTCGTGATCAAAAGGAACATCGGAAAGATCGAAAGCAGCAAAAGGACATTGACCGTGATCATGTGCCGCGTCCGGCCGATCCGGTCGGAAGCCATCCCGGCAAAGGGCGTCAGCAGCGTGACCATGATGGCGCCCACAAAGGTCGCCCTGTAGCCGGCGATCGGCGGCAAATTGAAGTTTTTGACCACGTAGGTCGGCATGTAGATGATCAGGTAATTGACCGCGGTCGAGATCGCGAGCGCACCGATGCCGAGCAGCACCCGCGATTTCTGGTAGAGGAAAACTTCCCGCACCGGAGAGCTCTGCGCGGCGGGCGGCGCGGTGGCGTCTTCCAGGTGATTGCGGATGTAGATGCCGATCGGGCCAATCAGGACGCCAAACAAAAACGGAATGCGCCAACCCCATGCGGTCAGGTCCGCCGGCGCCATCCAGGCGGTGAGGCCGACGCCGAAGGCGGACGCCAGCAGGTTGCTCAAGCCCTGGCTGGCAAATTGCCAGCTGGCGATAAAGCCGCGCCGGTCGGGCCGGTGCTCGACCAGAAACGCCGTCGAGCTTCCGAATTCACCTCCGGCCGAAAATCCCTGCACCAGACGCGCGAGCAAAACCATGATCGGCGCCAGAATTCCGATCGTGCCGTAGCTCGGCATGACGGCGACCGTGAGCGTGCCCAGCGTCATCAGGACGATGGAAATCAACAGCGAGGCTTTTCGGCCGTGACGGTCGGCATAGGCGCCGAGCAGGACGCCGCCGACCGGACGGGCGAGGTAAGCGAGCCCGAACGTTCCGAACGTCAAAAGCAGCGACGTCGTCTGGTCCTCGTTTGGAAAGAACGCCTTGGACACGTAGATGGCAAAATAGCCGTAGATCGTGATGTCGTACCATTCGAGCGCATTGCCGATCGACGTCGCAACGATGAGCCGCGCGATGCTCTTTTCACCGCCGGCCTTTGCTGCTTCGGATAATTCCGCCGATGCCGAAACGCTCATGCCTGATCTCTCTTAGCTGCGCGTCAAAGGTTGCTTCATCTCGCCCAAGTCCCAAAACAGACCCGCCATGATGCCGAGCGCCTCCTCCGTGACCGACAGCAGTATGTGCTCGTCGGGCGCGTGCTGCGAGCAGCCGGGATAGGAGTGCGGCACCCACATCGTCGGCAGTTTGAGGATATCGGTAAAGACGTCGTTGGGCAGCGAGCCGCCGAAATTCGGCAACACGGCTGGCGCCTTCTCGGTGGTCTTGCGGATCGACTCCGCGGTCCAGCCGATCCAGGGGCTGTCGAAGTCGGTGCGCGAGGCGGCAAAGCGCTGCGTCGCCTCAACCCCCACCATCGTAAAGCCACGGGCGTGCAGATGCGCGCGGATCACCTCGGCGATATTGTCGACCTTGGTGCCGACGACAAAGCGCAGTTGCAGGACAGCGGACGCGCGTCCGGGTATCGCGTTGGCGGGCTTTTCGATATTGCCTGACGACATCGCCAGCACCTCCAACGTATTCCACGCATAGAGCCGCTCTGCCGCCGATAACCCCTCCTCGCCCCAATTCTCCGACAGTGCAGGCTCGTCTGCCGTAGGCCTAACCTCGACGTCAGCCAGCGCGGCGCGGACTTGGTTGGACAATCGCGGCGGCTTCAACTGGTCGAGTTGCAGGCGGCCGTGGCTGTCGACCAGGCTTGCGATGGCGTTCGCCAGAATGGTCGCTGGATTGGCCAGGACACCTCCCCAGTTGCCGGAATGATGGCCGCCATCGCGCAAGTTCACCTCGAGATGAATGCGGATGCCGCCGCGGCATCCCAGAAACAGCGTCGGACGCTCCGCCGACAGCCGCGGGCCATCGGAGGCAAGCAGCAGGTCGGCCTTCAACTCGTCGCGGAGTTGCCGGCACACTTCCGGCAAATCCGGCGAGCCGATTTCCTCGCCGGTCTCGATGATGAATTTGACATTGAAGCCGAGTTTGCCGCCGCGCGTCTCTTGCACCGCCCGCAACGCCGCCATGTTGATGCTGTGCTGGCCTTTGTTATCGGCCGTGCCGCGGCCGTAGACGCGGTTGCCGACTTGTGTGGTGCGCCAGGGGTCGAGGTTGTCGCGCCACTCGCCCGCCATGCCGTCGACGACATCGCCATGGCCATAGATCAGGACGGTCGGCGCCGATGGGGTCTCATGGTATTCGGCCAGTAGATAGGGACCTTTGCCGGCGGGCGACTCGATCAGTTTGGTCGAGAAATCCATTTTGGCGAAAGCCGGCTGAAGGTCGTCGGTGAGATAGGCCCGCAGCGCGTCGCGCTGCTCCGGATTCTGGCTTTCGGTCTGGTAGGCGACCCTGCGGTCGAGTTGCTCAAGAAATTCTCCCGAACGCAGCATGGTGTGGGCGCGGGCGATGGCATCGGCTCTGGTCATGGGATTTTATTCGCAAGTTTTGACGTTGGCGTTTCATTGGTCACGTTAGCTGGATCGGCCGCGGGCTGGAAGCCTCAGGCCTTTGCTAATCGCATCCGTAATGCGACAATTCGGGAAACGGGCTGGCATTCGATCGGTCCGACCAAAAGGGAGAGCTCCATGAAAGCCGTTCTGCGCCTCGCAACCATCGGCCTTTTATTGACAGGTTCCGCATTCGCCCTGACCGGCGAACGCATGCCGGAAATGACGCTGGAGAAAATGACGCCGGCGCAGCGCGGCATTGCCGAGGCGATCATGAACGGCCCGAGGGGGCGGATGAGCGGCCCCTTCAACGCCTGGCTGCGCAGCCCCGTCCTGGCGGACCGGCTGCAAAAGGTCGGCGAATATGTCCGCTTCAACACCTCGCTCGACAAACGCATCAACGAGATGGCGATCCTGATGACGGCGCAAGCCTGGGGCGCGCAGTATGAGTGGTATGCCCACGCGCCGCTCGCGCTCAAAGCTGGCCTCGATCCCCAGGTCCTCGCCGCGATCGGCGCCGGCCGCAAGCCGGAGAACATGAAGGACGATGAAGCCATCGTCTGGGAGTTCACCACGCAACTGCGCCGCGACCACAGCGTCGACGACGCGATCTATGCGCGCGCGCTGGAGAAATTCGGCGAAGCCGGCATCATCGATCTGGTCGCAGTCAACGGCTATTACGATGTGGTTTCGATGACGCTCAACGTCGCCCGCGTCAAAGCGCCGGCGGAGGCCGAGATGCCGTTCAAGCAGGCCGGTCAGTAACTTCGTTCTAAAGTCGCGCGGGCCACGAAGCCCGCGCGACGACGCCTTTGAAAGTCACTCGCATGAAAAAAGAAATCCGGCTCAACGCGTTTGCGATGAATTGCGTCGCGCATCAGTCGCCGGGGCTGTGGACCCATCCGCGCGACCGCACCGCCGACTATAACCGCCTGCCCTACTGGCTCGATCTCGCCAAAACGCTGGAGCGCGGCCGGTTCGACGGCCTGTTTCTGGCGGACGTGCTCGGCGTCTACGACGTGTACGGCAGCAGCCCGGACGCGGCGCTGCGTAACGCTGCGCAGACGCCGGCCAACGACCCGCTGCTGGTGATTCCGGCGATGGCCGCGGTGACCGAGCATCTCGGTTTCGGCGTGACGTCCAACCTGTCCTACGAGCCGCCCTACACATTTGCCCGGCGGATGTCCACGCTCGATCATCTCACCGAGGGACGGGTCGGCTGGAACGTCGTCACCGGCTATCTGGACAGCGCGGCGAAAGGCGCCGGCAAGGAAAAACAAACGGGACATGACGACCGCTACGACATCGCCGACGAATATATGGCAGTCGTCTACAAGCTCTGGGAAGGCAGTTGGGAAAACGACGCGGCGTTGCGCGACCGCGCCCACGGCATCTTTGCCGATCCCAAGAAAGTGCATCGCGTCCAGCACGAGGGAAAGAATTTTCGCCTCGACGCCATCCATCTCTGCGAGCCCTCGCCGCAACGCACGCCCGTGCTCTATCAGGCCGGCACATCGCCGCGCGGACGCCAGTTCGCAGCCGAACACGCCGAATGCGTCTTCATGTCGGGACCATCAGCGAAAATCATCGCGCCGCGCGTCGCTGGCATTCGCGAGCTCGCTGCGAAAGCCGGGCGCAACCCAGCCGAGATTTTGATGTTTTCGATGTTCACCGTGATCCTCGGCAAGACCGACGCCGAGGCGAAGGCCAAGTACGAGGACTATCGCAGCCACGTTAGCCCTGAGGGCGCGCTCACATTGATGTCGGGCTGGACCGGCGTCGATTTCTCCGCTCACGACCTCGATCAGCAGGTGCGGCATGTCGAGAACGACGCGGGCCGCTCGGCGATGGACAATATCACCCGCGCCGATCCCGATCGCGTCTGGACCGTGCGCGAGGTCGCGCAACACGTTGGAATTGGAGGCATCGGGCCTGTGGTGGTGGGAACGCCGGAAAAAGCCGCCGACGCCATCGAGGCCTGGTTCGATCAGACCGACGTCGACGGGCTTAACATGCCGTTTGCGGTCTCACCGGGCGATTTCGAAGATATCGCCGAGATGCTGGTGCCGGAACTGACCCGGCGCGGACGCTACAAGACGGCGTACCAGCCAGGTACGTTGCGCGAGAAGCTGTTCGGCGCCGGGCGGGCGCGGCTCGATGCAACACACACGGCTTCGCAGTACCGGCCGAAGTGACTTGTCATTCCGGGGCGCCCGAAGGGCGAGCCCGGAATCCATTCCTCCACGAACTTCACGGTTCAATGGATTCTCAGGTGCGCAATTGCGCACCATAGTTCGATGCTCCGCATCGCCCCGGAATGACTGGCGGTTAAACCGTCCCGTCGACCATCACTTCGATCAGCTTCGCACCGGGCCGCTTGAACGCCGAGGCGAGCGTGGACTTCAGGTCTCTGGGATCCGTAATCCGTATCGCCTCCAGCCCCATCGATCTGGCCATGCCCGAAAAGTCCACCGGCGGATCGGCGAAATCCATGCCGATATAATTATTGTCGCCATGGAAGGCGAGCAGCCGCTGCTTGATGATCCGGTAGCCGCCATTGTTGGCGATCACGACATTGAGCGGCAGCTTGTGATGTGCCGCCGTCCAGAGCGACTGGATCGAATACATCGCGCTGCCATCGCCGGAGAAACACACCACGGGCCGGTCGGGATTGGCGATGCTGACGCCGACGGACGCCGGCAATCCCCAGCCGATGCCGCCCGAGGCCAGCGCATGATAGCCGAAGCGATCGCGATGCGGCCGCAGTGTGAGCAACTGCCGCGAAGAGGTCAGTCCCTCGTCAACAACAATGGCGTTCTCCGGCAGCGCCTCGACCATCTGCAGAGTGAGATAATCCGGATCGATCGGCGTGCGCTCGCTGCGTTTCGCCAACTGTTCGATCAGCGCGGCACGGCGCGCGGTCCAGTTGGTCGACGATAGCGCAGCGATCCCCTTTTTGGCACGCGCCTCAAGCCCGGCACCGCCTTTGGCCTTCAACGCCGGGACCAGCGCCTTTAGCGTTTCCTTCACATCGGCCTTCAGCGCGATCTCCGCGCCGTAATTCTTGGCGAGATCCCAATCCACGAGGCCGACCTGCACGATCGATAGCCCCTCCGGCAGCGGATCGACCTCACTGTGCACCGACATTCGCAAGGGATCGGCGCCGAGCGCAATCAGGAGATCGTAAGGCGCGAGAACGTCGCGCACCTGCGGTTGCGAGCGCGACAGCGCGCCCATGAAACACGGGCTTTCCGACAGGAAATGCGCGCCGTACGGCACCGACTGCTGAAACGCTGGACAGCCAAGCGTTTCCGCAAGCGAAGCCGCCTCCAGCAAGGCATCGCTTTTCACGATCTCATCGCCGGCAATGATGACCGGCCGCTCGGCTTTGAGAATCCGCGACACCAAAGCCTGCAGCGCCTCGTCAGACGGTTTGACGCGAGTATCGACGCGGGTCGAGCGGCCGAGCTCGATGCCGGCTTCCGCATTGAGGATATCGCCCGGCAGCGAAATGAAGACGGGTCCGGTCGGCGGCGTGGTCGCGATCTTGGCGGCGCGGCGCACGATCCGCGGCAAATCTTCCAGACGGGTAACTTCCACCGCCCACTTCACCAGCGGCTCGGCCATCCGCACCAGCGGGCCATACAGCAGCGGCTCCATCAGCCCGTGGCCCTGCTCCTGCTGGCCGGCGGTCAGGATCATCGGCGTTCCCGTGAATTGCGCGTTGTAGAGCGAGCCCATCGCATTGCCGAGACCCGGCGCGACATGGACGTTGCAGGCGACGAGGCGGCCGGACGCGCGGCTATAGCCATCGGCGATCGCGACAACGAGGCTTTCCTGCATCGCCATCACATAGGTGAGATCGGGATGGTCCTTCAGGGCATGCATGATCGGCAGTTCGGTGGTGCCGGGATTGCCGAACAGATGCGTAATGCCCTCGTCCTTGAGCAGGGCCAGGAACGCCGAACGCCCGGTGATACGATTTTTCCTTCTTCCTCCCGCTCGCGGCGAATTTGAAGTTGCTATCGATGGCGCCGCAAGTTTGTTATAGGAACTTCAAGTTCAAAGCCGCACCTCAAAGACCAACATCTACCAGAGCGCCTTTGATTCCGGAGTTCGCACCACAGGTTGCCGCTGACGTTTGCGAACGTCGGAATTGGAGCTTCCCACCATCATGATCAACTTTGCTTGTCCGAGGCAAGAAAGCGACTTCATGGCAGCCCTGCACCGCTGCAATCGGTTAGACTTGTGCGGGATTTGTCATATTCGTATGGATATAACGGATAAGCCCTACCCGCCGCATTCCTCCGCCAAATAATCAATATAGGGAGATCTAAATGAACACACCGACATACAAGCCGGTTGCGAAGTTGATTGAACGATTGCTTCTCGCCACTGCACTGAGTGCGGGCACGCTGGGCATGTCCGCGGCCGTGGCGCAAGTCCCGGCTGCGCCCGTCACAAACGGCAAGCCTCAAGTAACCCCGCCGAAGAACGACGCCGCGCTGAAAGCGCTGACGCCGGTGCCGGCGAAGATGCTGCTCAATCCGCCGGACAACGACTGGCTGATGTGGCGCCGCACGTACGATGGCTGGGGCTTCAGCCCGCTGAAGCAGATCAACGCGGACAATGTGAAAAACCTGACGGTGGCCTGGAGCTGGGCGATGACGCCGGGCGCCACCGAGACCACGCCACTGGTCCATGACGGCGTGCTGTTCCTCTATAACTGGCTCGACAAGGTGCAGGCGCTCGATGCCACCAACGGCGATCTATTGTGGGAGTACAAGCGCGATATTGCCGCTGAAATTCCGCGCCAGAACGGCAACAACGCCGCCAAGCGCAACATGGCGATGGTCGACGACAAGCTGATCGTTGCCACCTCCGATGCGCACATCATCGCGCTGGACACCAAGACCGGCAAAGTGATCTGGGACCACGAGACCGAGGACTACAAAAAAGGCTGGCGCTATACCGGCGGCCCGCTGGTCGCTTCGAACGTCATCGTGCAGGGCATGTCCGGCTGCGGCAACGCCATGCCCGGCGGCTGTTTCGTGACCGGTCATGATATCAACGACGGCAAGGAACTCTGGCGCTTCCACACCATCGCACAACCCGGCGAGCCTGGCGGCGACAGCTGGAATGGCCTGCCGCTGGAGAAGCGCTTCGGCGCCTCGACCTGGAATTCGGGCACCTACGATCCGGACACCGACACGCTGTTCCTCGGCGTCGGCCAGCCCTATCCGCACATCGCCGAAATCGGCGGCCTATTGCCGAAAAAGGACGGCGCCAACAACGACGCGCTCTACACCGACGCGACGCTGGCGCTCGACCCGCACACCGGCAAGCTGAAGTGGTACTATCAGCATCTGAAGAACGATACGTGGGATCTCGACTACGCCTATGAGCGCGTGCTGGTCGACATTCCTGTCGACGGCAAAACGCGTAAAGCCATGGTGACGGTCGGCAAGCTCGGCATCATCGAGGTGCTCGATCGCACAAACGGCCAGTGGCTGTGGTCGAAACAAACGGTGTACCAGAACGTCATCTCGGCGATCGATCCCAAGACCGGCGAAAAGACCATCAACCAGGCGGCCGTGCCGCATATCGGCCAAACCACCACCAACTGCCCGGCCGACCCCGGCAGCCGTGGTTGGCCGGCCACGGCCTACAGCCCGCGTACGCACATGCTGTACATCCCGCTGAACGAGTACTGCTCCGACACGACCCCGGTTCCGATCGAGGAAGGCAAGAGCTACACCGGCGGCAGCCGTGCGATCTTCGCCCGTGGACAGGTGCCGAACAGCGACGGCAAGATCGGCCGCGTGGACGGCGTCGACCTGTTTACGCAGAAGGCCGTGTGGTCCGATCGCACCCGTGCACCGCAGACCGGTGCGGCGCTTGCGACCGGCGGCGGCCTGGTATTCGCCGGCGCGCTGGACCGTTACTTCCGCGCTTATGACGACAAGACCGGCAAGATCCTGTGGCAGATGCGTGCCTCCAACATCGTCAACTCCTTCCCGATCACCTACTCGGTGAAGGGCCGGCAATATGTTGCGGTTGCGGTCGGCAACGGGTCGAGCCACGCGCGTTCGCTCGCCACGTTGACGCCGGAGATCGCCGTCCCCGATGGCGGCTCGGCGTTGTTCGTGTACGCGCTGCCTGAAAGTAAATGATGCAACGACGCTTCTCTCGCTTTGTCACGATAATCGCCGTCGCCACAGTCCTGGCGGCGGCAATCCCCGCGCAAGCTCAACAAGCCGGCGCGGGAAGTGGAGATGCGGGATCGCGCGTTTACACCGCCAACTGTGCCGTCTGCCATCAAGCGGGCGGCACAGGCATGGCGGGGGCTTTCCCTCCATTGGCCCGGCATGTTCCCGACCTCCTGAAGCGGGCGGACGGCCGCAGCTATGTCGGAAAGGTGCTGCTGTTTGGCTTGGAGGGCGAGATCAACGTCAACGGCAACGCTTTCGCCGGCCAGATGCCGCCTTGGGGCGCTTTAAGCGATGACGAGATCGCCGCGGTGATCAACTACGTCAGCAACGCATGGGACAATGGCAAGTCGCTGCCATCAGGCTTCAAGCCTTTCACGTCAGACGAGATCAAGGCGTTACGTGCGCCAGAGCTCACTTCGGCTCAGGTCTACGCGTTACGCTCCGGCGCAGCCGGCGGCGCTCCGGCGACCGCTACCGCTAGTGGCGCGGGCGGAACGGCACCGGTCAGTTTCACCGCGGACCAGGTGGGACGCGGCTCCGACATCTATTCGGATCGTTGCGTCCAGTGCCACGGCGACACGCTGGATAACGGCGAGTTCGGCGGCGCACCGCTGAACGGAAAGTACTTCAAGCAACACTGGGGTAGCGGCTCCGTCGCGGCTCTTATCGCCTACATGAAGGCGAAGATGCCGCCGGACCGGCCCGGCAGCCTCACCGACCAGAGCTATGCCGATCTCGCTTCTTTCCTTCTGGACGCCAACGACTATCCCAAGGGCGATAAGGAGCTGCCGCCGGACACGGCCTCGCAGCAGAAGTTGAGCCTGCAACGCGGCAAGTAAACCGCGGCACCGGTCAGAACATACCCTCGCGTTCTATGCGCGGCTTCTTCTTCCCGCGATGCCAGACCACGCCCGGAAAACCCTTCAACGGCACCAGAGGTTCGCCGGCATAGGTCCATTCCTGCAACTCCTCGATCGCGATGTGATAGAGCGGCTGGCGGCCGGTACGATCGGAAAACAGCGCACGCGGAATGTTCACCATATGCGGCGAGCGCGGGCGTTCGTAGATCAAGGGCGTGCCGCAATGCCTGCAAAAGCTGCGCCTGGTTTTGGTCGTCGTATCTTCGAAATGCGAGATCTCGTCCGCGCCGCTCGTGATACGAAAGCGCTTGCGCCAGCTTCCGACATAGGTCGCATAGGCCGCGCCATGGGCCTGCCTGCTTGCCTTGGAATGATCATGCCAGGCCCAGCGCGCCGGCACGTCGATCTCGAAAGCGACATGGCCGCAGAGGCATTGGCCCTTGGCGATGCCTGCGGCTTTGGTGGGTTTGGCCATTGAACTCCCCCTCTCCGTCATTGCGAGGAGCTGAAAGCGACGAAGCAATCCAGACTATTTCGACGGAGGAATTTCTGGATTGCTTCGCTGACGCTCGCAATGACGACAATATCAGGCAATTGCAGCCTGTTCGTGCACCGGATAATCCGTGTAACCGGCCGCCTCCCCGCCATAAAAGGTCGCGCGGTTATAGGGCGTCAGCGGGAAACCATGTTGCAGACGGTACGGCAGATCCGGATTGGAAATGAAGATGCGGCCGAACGCGATCGCGTCGGCATGGCCTTGGGCGATCGCAGCCTCCGCCGTTTCGCCGGTGAAACCGCCGGCCGAGATCAACACCCCGCGCCAGAGCGGCCGGAACAGCACCATCGCCGACGGCACATTCTGCCAGTTCACCTCGGCGCGGCCCGCCCCGCTCGAGCGCGGCTCGATGAAATGCAGATAGGCCAGCCCTAGCGGATCGAGCGCCTTAATGACGTGGCTATAGAGCGGCATCGGATCGGCCTCGCCGCTGCCGTTGGCAACGCCGTAAGGCGACAGGCGAACGCCGACGCGATTCGAACCCCACACGGCGATGACGGCCTGCGCGATCTCCAGCAATAACCGCGCGCGGTTCTCGATCGAACCGCCATATTGATCGGTTCGCAAATTGGTGCGCGATTGCAGGAACTGCTCCAGCAGATAGCCGTTGGCGCCATGGATCTCGACGCCGTCAAAACCGGCCGCTTTGGCATTCACCGCCGCCTGCCGGAAAGCTTCGACCACTTGACCGACCTCTTCGGTCTCCAGCGCCCGTGGCGTCTCGTACGGCACCATCTTCCCATCCGATGTCATCGCCAGCATGCCCTCGCCGGTGATCGGCACGGCCGACGGTGCGACCGGCACCTGCCCACCCGGTTGAAACGACGAATGCGAGACGCGGCCAACATGCCAGAGCTGGAGGAAGATCAACCCGCCCTTGGCGTGGACGGCATCGACCACGCCGCGCCATCCGGCGATCTGCGCCTCCGAATAGATGCCGGGCACGCCGGGATTGCCGCGGCCTTCGACCATGACTGGCGTCGCTTCCGCAATCAAAAGGCCGCCCGGCGTAGCGCGCTGGCCGTAATATTCGGCATTCAGCGGCCGCGGCACGAAACTCGAACGATCGGCGCGCATTCTCGTGAGCGGCGCCATCACTACCCGGTGCTGGAGCCGATAGGGACCGATCTGAAGCGGTGAAAACAGATGAGGAAGATTCATGTGGTGCGCGCCCTCTGGAACGTGTCCGCCACAATTTGCGATCAAGATGATGTCACCGCAACAGGTCTGGCGCTCTTTTTCCGAAGTTCGTAACAATCCTCATCCATCGTTGAGAAAAACTCATGCCCCATCCTGTCCTGTCACCCGATCATGTCGCCGTCATCACCGGAGGCGCGAGCGGAATAGGCTTTGCTGCTGCCCAAAAATTCGCATCTCTCGGCATGAAGGTGTGCATTGCCGATCTCGGCGCCGACCGTCTGGCGGCCGCTGAGGCCAAACTCGTGTCGGCTTCGTCAGGCGGGGCTGCCCATATCATGACCATGGCGGTCGATGTCAGCCGGGCCGAGGAGGTTTTGAGCCTGGAAGCCGCGGTGCGCGGACGCTTCGGCGGCACGGATGTTCTGATGAACAATGCCGGCATTCAGCCGGGCAGCGCGATGTTCGGACCGGCAGAGAACTGGCAGCGGATTCTCGGCGTCAACCTATGGGGCGTGATCCACGGCGCGCAGATTTTTGCACCCGCCATGATCGAACGCGGACGGCCCGGCCTGATCATCAACACCGGCTCCAAGCAGGGCATCACCACGCCGCCTGGCGATCCCGCCTACAATGTCTCGAAAGCAGGCGTGAAGGCCTTCACCGAGGCGCTCCAGCACGAATTGCGAAACACGAAAGGCGGCCGCATCACGGCGCATCTGCTCATTCCGGGCTTTGTGTTTACCGGCTTGACCGCCAAGGGCCGCACCGAAAAGCCGGCCGGCGCCTGGACGGCGGAGCAAACCGTCGATTTCATGATCGAGCGGCTCGATGCCGGCGATTTCTATATTCTCTGCCCCGACAACGACGTGCCGAGGCCCCTCGACGAACGGCGCATTCTCTGGGCGGCGGGAGACATCGTTGAGAACCGTCCGCCGCTGTCGCGCTGGCATCCGGATTACGCGGAAGCGTTTGCCAGCTTCGTGAAGAAGACCTGATCCCACGTCCTGACTGAGGCCCCGCACCGACCAAGCCTCAGTCAGCCCGGTTCTGTGCATTCCAGTAGCGCTCGAGATTGGCGATCAGAGCCGGGCTGAAATGGCAATAGGCCTGTTCACGCGCGTAGACGGCCATGTAACGGCGGAACAGATCGAGCGATTCCACCGCGACCCTGAACGCCCGGCGATTGCCGATCGCACCGACGGCACCGGAGTTGGTCAAATTCCAAACCGCCCGCTCGATCGCCACCTCCATCTCGCCGGCTTCGACGACCTCGTCGCAGATCAAGCGTCCTTCCGGGCTGTCGCAGAGCAACTTGCGCTCATATTGGACGAGCTGACGAGCCAACCGGTCGCCGACAAAACGATGCAGCCGTAGATTCGACGCGCCGGGAACGATGCCCTCTTTTCGAGCCGGCAGCGTCATGAAGGCGTCGTTTGCCGCCAGCACGTAATCCTGCGTCAGGAGAATCTGGCAATGGCCCCCGATCGCGAAGCTTTCGACCACGGCGATCCATGGTTTTTCGATGCCCGTTCCATGGACATCGTCCGGCAGCGCATCGGCGCGCGCCACGCCACGCATGAATTTATGAACGAAGCCAAGCTCGCGCTGGATAAACCAGAGAAACGGAATTTTTCCCCGGTAAAGATGCGTGAGATTGATCCCGCTGCCGAGTATCCGGCGGCCGCGGTATTTGACGTGCTCGACCTCGCCGCCCCTGAGCACGGCGATGTTGCTCCCGGGATCGAGCGTCGCCAGATCGACGGCAATCTCGGTTGCATCGATCGTGGTCTGGTCTTCCGCATTCAAATAGCGCGGATTCTTCAAAGTGATATGGACCGCGTCTCCGCGGCGCTCGACCGTCACCGCGCCAAGGTCGACAAAGCCATTGGCGATGAGCTTTTCAAGATGGGGCTGCGTGTCTGCTCTCGGCAACAGCATCGCGTGGCAGAGATGCGTGCCCGGGCGCATCTCACCCAATACATGCGACAGAAATATCCCCTGGTCGATTTCTACGCCTTCCTTGTCGCGTTGCAGCCTGACTGCATCCTCGGCAATCTCGTCAGCGCCGGGCACCAGACCCGGAAAGGCATCGGCCGCAGCCTCAACCAGAGTCTCGACCCGGAGAAACCTGGAATAATTTTGCGTCAGCCTCTCGTAGACGGAAGCCACATGCCGCGCCAGAAAGCGCTGCCGCGCGGCACGCGCTTTCTCCCGGATGGTTTCGGCGGCTCTTGCCTGTTCCTCGTTACGCGCTGGCTTCGCCGGCAAACTCCCAAGAAGCTCGCGTGCAAGCTTCCAGTAGGCCGCGTAGCGGTGGCAATCGCCGGCGAAATCGCCCCCAGCAAAATCAGTTGCCGAATCCGGTTCAGCACTTTGCCACGCCTGGACGGTCTCGGGCGGCAGCAGGCCAAGAGGAAGCATAGTCGACTCCACGTCAGTCCTCGATCAATCCTTGATCAGTCTTTGGGCCTTAGATCGAGGACGCGCTTGGCCTTGCCCTGCGAACGTTCAATCGCACCGGGATCGACGATGCGAACCCGCGAGGTCACACCGACCGACGCCTTGATCAGATGCTCGGCACGGAGCCGCAACGCCTCGCGTTCGCCTGATGCTTCGCCGCCCAAGTGCCGGCGCGTCTCGACAACGACATCAAGCTCATCGAGACGCCCGGAACGACGCAACTCAAGTACGTAATGCGGCGCCAATTTCTCTTCGCCCGATAGTGCCGCCTCGATCTGGGATGGAAAGACGTTGACGCCGCGAACGATCAGCATGTCATCGCTGCGGCCTTTGACCCGCTCCATCCGGCGCATCGTTCGCGCTGTGCCCGGCAACAGACGCGTGAGATCGCGGGTGCGGTAGCGAATGAGCGGCATGCCTTCCTTGGTCAGCGTCGTGAACACGAGTTCGCCCGCCTCACCGTCATCAAGCGGAATTCCCGAATTCGGATCGATGATTTCGGGATAGAAGTGATCCTCCCAGATCGTCAGGCCATCCTTGGTCTCGATGCATTCCTGCGCCACACCGGGCCCCATGATCTCGGACAAACCATAGATATCGAGCGCCTGCAGCCCCATGCGGGATTCGATTTCGGACCGCATGCTTGCCGTCCACGGCTCTGCGCCGAAAATGCCGATCCGCAAGGAGCACGTGGCGGCCTTGATCCCTTGCCGGTCAAACTCGTCGGCGATCGCCAGCATATAGGAGGGCGTCACCATGATGATCTGCGGCTGGAAATCACAGATGATCTGCACCTGCCGTTCGGTCATGCCCCCGCTGACGGGAATGACCGCCGCGCCGAGACATTCGCCGCCATAATGCGCCCCGAGCCCGCCGGTGAAGAGACCGTATCCATAGGCAACCTGGATCTTGTCCGTCGACCGGCCCCCGGCGGCGCGGATGGAACGTGCCATCAGTTGCGACCAGATTTGAATGTCGCCCCTGGTATAGGCGACGACGGTAGGCTTGCCGGTCGTGCCGCTGGATGCGTGAATCCGGATGATGTCGTCCATCGGAACCGCGAGCATCCCGAACGGATAATTGTCGCGCAGATGCTGCTTGGTCGTAAACGGAAATTTCGAAATATCGGAAAGCTGTTTGAGATCGTCCGGGTGCACGCCGGCCTCGTCGAAGGCGCGCCTGTAATGCGGCACCTTGGTGTAGGCCCGACTGACCGCCTCTTTCAGGCGCGCAAGCTGCAGTGAACGTAGTTGGTCGGCGCTGGCGGTCTCGATCGGCTCCATTCCGTCCGCTGCATCCATTGGCTCACCTCGAAGCGGTTTACAACGTCTCCTGCTTGTGCCCGCACTGCTTGCAGACGAATTTTGCGCGCGTCACGCCGCGTTCCGCCGAGACGCGGTTCGGTGCGCCGCATTTTCCGCAAACGGCCTCGATCCGGGTGTTGCCTTCTTTCACCACCAGTGGCTTGCGCGCCATGGCTTCGCGGATCAGCCGCTCGGCCTCCTCGCGCATCGACTGTTTTGACATCGGCTCGCACCTGATCCTGATCGCAGATGGCGGCCTTATATCACCACAAATGCGTCGCGCGAGCAAAAGAGTCAGGTCTCGATGATCACGTAGTTGTCCTCAACATGGACCGGAAAGGTTTCCGCCACATAGGGTCCCTTGGCGAGCGTCTCGCCATCCTCGATGACAACCGGATAAGTCCGGACCTTGACGCGTTTGGGATCGAACCAGGACTGGCCGTTGCGCATGTCGAATTCCCAGCCGTGCCAGGCGCAACGGAGCAATTCGCCGACACGCGAGCGCTGATACACCCCGGGTTCCGACGAGGTCAGCCGTGCTATGCAGGCCGCCTGGTCGAGCGGCGCGCCAGCATGCGGGCAGCGATTAAGCAGGGCGAAGAATTCGCCATTGGTATGGAACACGACGACGTCACGGCCCTCGAGCGTGACCACTTTGTTACCGCCCGGCGGGATGTCGGTGGTGCGGGCGACGATGTGACGGGCCATGACGAACGATCAGTGCTTTGCGATCAGTGCTTGCGATCAGAGTTTGTAGACAGC
>Ga0210397_10000284_pt1 | contig 36573 bp, 36 predicted proteins | sample IncBWH2OmetaG_FD_160126 | JGI IMG/M metagenome (GOLD analysis project Ga0210397, IMG submission 160126) | Forest soil microbial communities from Barre Woods Harvard Forest LTER site, Petersham, Massachusetts, United States - Inc-BW-H-2-O ...
CCAGCCGCCGGTCGTGCAATGCGAATACATCTGCTTGCGGCAATAGACGCATTTTCCGCAGGCGCTGACGCAGGAAATCAGGACGTGATCGCCCGGCTTGAACACCGTGACGCCGGGTCCGACCGTTTCGACGATGCCGACGCCCTCGTGGCCGAGAATGCGTCCCGGCTTGCAGCTCGGCAGGTCGCCTTTGAGGATATGCAGGTCGGTGCCGCAGATCGTGGTCCGGGTGATCTTGACGATCGCATCGGTCGGGGCGGCGATTTCCGGTTTCGGACGCTCGTCGAGCGCCTTCTTGCCGACAGCCAGATAGACGAGTGCTTTCATGCCGGGCATCCTTCGCGCGCGTTCCGATTACGGCATCGTCGCGGCGAGGCGATGTCACATATTGCCAATTTTCACTGGGAGCTTATCCACGCAACGCACCGGCAAGCCCGAAGTTCCGCCCTCGCGATCTGCGGCGCCTGCGGCGGGACGGCATCAGAGCCCTTCGGCGCCTTGAATCATTCCCCTGACAGCCTGTATCAGCGCCTCCTCGTCGGTCGGCTTGTGCAGCACCAGCGCCGCCGTCGTCATCCCAACGATCCCATCCAGGGCGACGTCCGCGCGCGCCGTGAAAAGAATGACGGGAACCATGTCGCCCCGCTGCCGGAGAAACTGAAGCAGCTGCAAGCCGGACATGCCCGGCATGTGGACGTCGAGGACAAGGCATCCCGCGCCGGAAGAATCGAGCCCGGTCAGGAACGCCGAAGCAGACGGAAACTCACGGACATGGTGGCCGACCGATTCCAGCAACGCCCGCGTCGACTCCCGTACCGCGTCGTCGTCGTCGATGACGCAGATTGTCCGATGCTGCTTGGCTCTCATGACGCTATCGCTCGCGGCGTTGTTCGCAGATCGACATTCACCCCGTGACCGCTCGACCGTTTGTCCCTGTTTCACGCACAAAGCCCGCGGCGTTCAGCGAGATCCGCACCAGGTCGGACAGGCTATGCGTATTCATCTTCTTGAAGATGTGCCCCCGATGCACTTCGACGGTTCGATTCGAGATGTTGAGTTCATGGCTCATGAGCTTGTTCGACCGGCCGGCCACCATGAGGCGGAAAACCTCCCGCTCACGAGGGGTCAAAAGCGCCAGGCATTGAAGGGCTGCCTTCACGCCGGCCGAATGAACCCTGAGACGGCAGGCAAGCTTGAGCGCCATGGCGACGCTGGCGAGAATCGTGTCGTTGTCGAACGGCTTGACCAGAAAATCGACGGCGCCGGCCTTCATGGCCTGGATCGCGAGCGGTATGTCGCCATGGCCGGTGATGACGATGACAGGGAGGCTGATGTCCCGCCGGACGATTTCGTTTTGCAGCTCCAAGCCGTCCATTCCCGGCATCCGGACGTCCGTAATGAGGCAGCCGCAGCCGGCGATGTCGTCGGACAGGAGCGATTTCGCGCCCGCATAGGTGTTGACGGCGTGGCCGGTGGACTCGAGCAGCGCACGAAGCGAATCGCGCACGTCCTTGTCGTCGTCGACAATGAGGACGGTCTGGCTGCGTGTCATGGCACACACTCCGAATCTGCCAACGGCAGATCGGACACACAGATCCATGCCGCAGACAGCTGGTTACGACTTGAGGTTACGTCTCTTCGGTAGGTTCGTTTCCGGAGGATGGATTGCCGCGTTCGCCGGGCAAATCTTCGGATACGGGGCATCCCGCAGGAGCTACGCACGTCTAATCACGTTACGCCGTTTCCCCGATCCGGAATGACCAATTTGGTTCACCGCCCGATTAAATTACTTAAGTGTAACAATTTTACAAGTTGCACTAATTTTGCGCCGCGAGGCGCCGAAAGCGTCCATTTTCCAGAGTGTCGCCGCCGTCTCTAGCTGCGAGTTCCATCCAGAGGCGGCGCAGGAAGGCGAGATCCGCCGGCAAGGCGCCGGTGAGATAGTAGGGCGTCAGGAACTTGAGGCCACGCGCGGGATATTTCTGCCAGGTGATCTGCGCGCGATACGCGATACCGTATTTGATCACGACGAGATAAAGCTCCGGCGGCAGGGATTGCTGCTGCGAAAGGCTGATTTTTGCGCCGCCTTCGGAGATGTCGCGGATCGCGCAGTCGAGCGTGAACGCACCGTCCGGCGCGGCGAGGCCGTCGCCATAGACCAGCTTGCCGGCCAGGAATGTCGTCTTTCGTGGCGGCCGGGTCCGGAATGTCGCGGCAGGCGCCGCGTACCGGTCAACGCTCGCCGACACTCTCATCGTCTCACCCATGACCGGCACGCCGCAGTTCGAGCGCCGCCGGCTGTGCGGCGTCTCTCGCCGCGTTATGCCGGAAGCGTTCCGTCAATTCGTCGGCCGGCAACGGTTTCGACAGATAGTAGCCCTGGACCTCGTCGCAACCATGCAGCCGAAGGAAATCGAGCTGATCTAGGGTTTCGACGCCTTCCGCGACGACCTTGAGGCGCAGGCTATGCGCCATGTTGATGATGGCGATGGCGATCGTCGCCGCGTCCGCATGGGTCGCGACATCGCGAATGAATGCGATGTCGATCTTGAGGGCATCGACCTGGAACCGTTGGAGATAGGCCAGATTGGAATAACCGGTGCCGAAGTCGTCGATGGAAATCGAGATGCCCATGTCCTTTAACCTGCGCAACGCGGTATCGGTCGGCTCGCCATGCGCCATGAAGGTGCTCTCGGTGATTTCGAACTCCAGAAGGTTGGGATTGACCCGGTTGGTCCGCACCGATTCCGCCACTTGCGCGACGAACTGATCGTCGCGTATCTGCCGCGACGAAACGTTGACGGCGACGCGCACCTTGCCGAGCCCGGCCAGGTCCCAGGCGCGTATCTGGCGGCAGACGGTTTCGATCACCCAGGCGCCCACCGGCAGGATCAGGCCCATCTCTTCGAGGGCGGGTATGAAATCGGACGGCATCACCAGGCCGTGTCCCGGCCGGTTCCATCGGATCAGGGCTTCGACGCTGGTCAGACGCCCACTTTCGGTCTGCAATTTGGGCTGGTAGTGCAGGACGAATTCATGTTTTTCATGCCCGGACCGCAGGGCGCCTTCGATGTCCAGCCGCTTCAGTGCACGCTCGTTCAACTCCGGCGTAAAGCAACGAAACGTATTGCGGCCCGCGGCCTTCGCGTCGTACAGCGCGGTATCGGCGCAGCGCAGCAATCCTTCGACGTCGCCGGCATCGGCGGGGAAGGAGGCGATACCGATGCTGGCCGTGATCAGGACCGGCTGACCGTTCAGCGACACGGCGGGATTCAGGGCATTGCGTATCCGGGCAGCCACAAAGGGTGCGCCGACCGTGCTCGCGGGCGTGGTGACGATCACGGCGAACTCGTCGCCACCCAGCCTTCCGGTGATGTCTCCCGGGCGCAGGCATTTCTTCACCGTGGCGGCGAACTCGCGCAGCAACGCATCGCCGGCCGCGTGGCCGAGCGTGTCGTTCACCGCCTTGAAGTAATCGATGTCCAGAAGCAGGACGGAGACGACGAGATTCTCCTCTTCCGCGACGGCCAGGGCGGCCCGAAACGAGTCGTAGAACTGCGTGCGATTGGGAAGGCCGGTGAGGGCATCGTGGCGCGCCAGATGCACAAGCTGGTTTTGCGCCTCGCGGCGCTCGGTGACGTCTTCGGCGATTTCGACGACCCAGGGAATTGTCCCCGATGGGCTGGCGATCGCGAAGGTGCGGGCCTTGACCCAGCGGACACTTTCGTCGGGACGGACCAGGCGGTATTCGTTGCTCAGCTGTCCGCCCGCGGACTTGCGACGCTCGTGGTCGATCCATTTGAGGTCGTCGGGATGAACGGCCTGGTGCGCCAGCGAAAGCGGGTCGCCGGGAGCGGCCCGGATGCCGTTCAAATTGTGCCAGGCGGGATTCACATATTCGATGGTTTGCTCGTCCATGTTGCGAACCAGAAGCGCCTCGGGGATATTGGCCGCGAGTTCGCGAAACATCTCCCCGCTGCGGCGCAGATCCGCCGTGCGGTCCAGCACCGTCTGCTCCAGATGCCTGGTGTGCGCCGCCGCCGTCGCGTCCAGCATCCGCACCTGCAACATGTAATGGATGCGGATCAGCAGTTCCGCGTTGTCGAACGGCTTGCTGATGAAATCCTTGGCGCCCGCCTGCATCGCGCGCATCTTGTGACCGGGCTGGGCGGTGACGACGAGGATGGAGGGTGCGATCCCCTGGCCGAGCGCATTCAGCGCGTACATGACCTGAAACCCGTCCATCTCGGGCATCAGCAGATCGAGCAGGATCAGATCGTACTGGTTCTCGAGATGCAGCGCGCAGACGGCGCCTGGATCCATGGTCGCGGTGACGCACCGATAGCCCGCATTGCCGAGCATCATGGTGAGCAGCGTGACATTGGCCGGCTGGTCGTCGACGACCAGGATTCTGCATTGCAGGATTGCGGCCGGTTCGATCATCGCGCTACACCACTCTCAGTTCGGAACGCCGGGAAATCGCTGCAAGGCCGAGTGCCTCGTCCAGCGTCAGCATCAGCTCGTCGACCTTGATCGGCTTGGTCAGGTATTTCTGGAAGCCTGCTTCCAGACCGCGTTCGATGTCCCTGGGACTGGCATTGGCGCTGAGCGCGATGACCGGGATATGCGCGGTCGCGGAATCGCGGCGCAGGATGGACAGGGCCTTTATGCCGCTGATACCCGGCAGGTTGATGTCCATGAGGATGGCGTCCGGCATGTGCGCCAGCGCCAGTTCGATGCCGAGAACGCCGGTGCCGGCCGTGATCAGCTTCATGTTGGGGCGGCGCGCGATCAGCATCTCGACCAGCTTCAAATTGGCCGGATTGTCCTCGACATACAGCAGGGTCGCGGTCGGCAGCGCATCGTTGGCGGCCTCGGGTTGCGGACAGGGCGCCGCATCCGCCAGCGCCAATTGCGCGCAATCGGCCGCCTTGAGGTCGACCCAGAACGATGTTCCCATGCCCACCTCGCTTTCCACGCCGACGGTGCCGTGCATCGCTTCGACCAGGCGCTTGGTCACGACCAGGCCGATGCCGGTGCCCTGCTCGACGCCGATCTCCTGGCCCAGGCGGTTGAACGGCTGATACAGCTGCGCCAGCTTTTTCGGGCTCAGTCCCATGCCGGTGTCGGTGACGCTGATGCGAACCTGGCCGGGCACGCTTGCGGTGCATTCCACGGCGATCGATCCGTTCAACCGGTTGTATTTGACGGCGTTGGAAATGAGATTGACGAACACCTGCTTCAGCCTTGTCTGGTCTGCCAGCACGAAACAGGGCGCGTCGAAGTGGGGGAACGTCATGGTGATGCCGCGCTTCTGGGCCAGCGGCTCCATCATCGCCCTGCAATTCGACAGGATGTCCCGGAGCGAAACCGGCTCGGGCGATATGGTCAGCTTTCCCGACTCGATCAGCGACAGGTCCAGGACCTCGTTGATTAGGCTGAGCAGGAACCAGCCGGCCTGCAGGATTTGGTCGATGCTCGCCGTCTGGATCGATGTCGGTGCCGGAACATCGGAGGCCATGAGTTGCGCGAAGCCGAGGATGGCGTTGAGCGGCGTGCGCAATTCGTGGCTCATGCTCGACAAAAAGTCCGACTTGGCCAGATTGGCGGCTTCGGCGGTGGCCCTGGCCTCTTTCAGTTTCGCTTCGACGCGCCGGCGCTCCGTCATGTCGCGCGCCAGCGTCGCGTAGCCGCGCAGCGCGCCGGAGGAATCGCGGATCGCCGTTACGATTTCGTTGACCCAAAATGTGGTGCCGTCCTGGCGAACGCGCCAGCCATTGTCCTCGAACCGGCCGACCAGAGCCGCTTCCTGCAAGCCGCGTTCGGGCTTGCCGGCGTCGATGTCTTCCTGCGGATAGAAACACGACCTGTCGCGGCCGATGATGTCCTTTGCGTCATAGCCCTTGATGCGCTGGGCGCCCGTGTTCCAGCTCTTTACGCGGCCTTCCTCGTCCAGCATCACGATGGCGCAATCGACGACGCTTTCGATCATCAGCTGGAAGCTCTCTTCCGCCCAGAGTCGCTTTTCTTCCGCCAGCGCGCGCTTGGTTTCCGCGTCCTTGCGCGCCGTGTTGTCGGTGGCGATGAGCAGATAGCCGATGATCGGTCCCGCGTCGGTGCGCAATGCCGTCACCGACACGACGGCGGGAAACCGGCTCATGTCCTTGCGGATATAGGTCAGCTCGTAGATGTCCTCGATGCCGCGGGCGGCCTTGAAAACAAGGGCCTCGAAGCCGCGCGTGATGGCGACACCGTTGTCCCTGCTCAACGCCGTGGCGCGGACGCTCAGTTCCTGTGGGTCGGAAAGGTCCGCAGGGGTGAGCTTGTCGACCACGTCCGAGGCCGCGTAGCCGAGCATGAGTTCCGCGCCGGCGTTGAAAAGCTGCACGGTGCCCTTCTCGTCCGTGGCGATGACGGAGAAATTGGCGCTATTGAGAATGGCCTGCTGCAAAGCGCCCGACTTCACAATGAGTTCGTCGAGCCTGATCTTCGCGAGGCCGGTGTCGCCCGTGTCGAACGGAAAGTGGGAACCTGTCCTTGACGTCAGCTGCACGGAGCGCTCCCCTCGGCATCGGCCGGCACGCAGCCGATCTTGCCGAAGCCAGTTGGCGCCCAAGTCGTGCATGACTTGTGAAACGTTTGGTCAAACTCGTAAGAGGTTTTACCTATCGGCCTGGATCCCGGCGGCCGAAGCGGCGGGCGCCAGGCCGGCGCATCTCCCATCCCGGCGAAGGGAGATACCGGCGCGGCACGCGCGGCTTGCCTGCAACGACCGCTCGGATAAATCAATTTACGGTTGCGCCCGAATTAAGCCTATGATGAAGGCGCCAAAGCCGACGGAGCGTGCAACGTCCCGCAGCGATGCGCGCGCCGGAGTGCTGCGCTTGGATATGGCTTCGCATCACGATGCTTTGCACTGGCTGATCGACGATCACAGCTGGTATCGCATCGACACGCCGCTCGACTATCTGCGGGCGTCGCTCTGGTGCCTGTCCAACCTCGCCACCGCGTTCGCCTATTTTCTCATTCCGGTCGAATTGCGCCATTGGAGCCGCGTGCTGCCGTTCTCGACGAGCTGGCTGCTCGCCGCGCTTTTCATCGGATTCATCCTGTTCTGCGGCATGTCGCACCTCGCCATGCTTGCCATCATGCAGACGGCACCGTGGTGGGCGACGCTGGCGGTCTATCTGCCCATGGCGGTGGTTTCGGTCGCCACCGCGGTCGTGATGCGGCGCGAGCGGCCGCTGATCCTTGGCGTCCTCGACGGCGTGGCGAAAGCTCTCAAGGCGGAGCCTAAGTGACGACCGCGGACGATGGCCCTGCGGTCGCCGCCAGCGATCTGCACTGGACGGGCGCACGCCGGGCGCTGGCGAAGTACGAGGCCGAGGCCAAGCGCATGCGCCCGGCACAACTCGCCGGCGTCGCGGCCCTCGCCGCGTCGGCGCTGCTTTTGATACTCACCCTCGTCCTGGCCAGCACGACACTGTCTCGTCTGGATGCGAGCTTCAACTCGCTGCTGCATTCCGAAACGGTGTTGCAGGAACTGGCCCGTGCCAAGGAAGGCCTGCTGGAGTCCAGCACCGCCACGCGCAGCTTCGTCATCAGCGGCGACGCCGCCTATATCGCAGCCTATCGAAGCGCACGCCGCGATATGAAAGACGCGTTTGAAAGCGTCGTCGGGCTCGTCGGCGGCAATTCGCTCCAGGAACGTCAAGCGATAAGACTTGACGCCCTGCTGACCGCGCGTCTGCGTTGGTTCGATTCCCAGGGCGGCCTCACGCTCGCGCGCCGCGACGCCATTGCGCGCGAAATGCGCAGTCCGGCACAAGGTCCAGCATTCAAGAGCTTCCTGGTGACCGTGAGGGGAGCGCTCGACTCGATGCGCGCGGCCGAATTCCGCCTGATGGCGGCGCGGCGCCGGCAGGAGGAAGCCGAACAGGCGGATCTGCTCTGGGCGTGTGGCGCCGCCGCCGTTTTGTCGCTGGCCTCCGGCCTGTTCGGCACGCTGTTGATCCAGCGCGAACGCGGCGAGCGCCGCGCCCGGGAAATCCAGCTCGAATTGATGCACGCCCAGCGCCTGGACTTAGTCAATCAGTCGTCGGCGATGCTGGCGCATGAACTCAGTCAACCGTTGACCGCCGCCGCCAACTACCTCGCCGCGCTCAAGCGCCTCTCGGACAATGGCGAGACGAAGCTGCCGGACAAGCTCGCCGACTTGGCGATGCGGGCCCGCCTGCAGATCTTGCGCGCAAGCGGTATCGTCGCCCGATTGCACCGCTTCATCGATAAACGCGTCGCCGAGCGCAGCCCCCAGGCACTGGCGACCCTGGTGGAAGACGCGGTATCGCTTCTGGGCACGCTCGACGAGTCGATCGCGCTGAGCATTTTCATCGAACCGGATTTGGCCGCGGTGGCGATCGACCGCGTCCAGGTGCAGCAGGTGCTGGTGAACCTGATGCGCAACGCCATCGAGGCGATGCACGGCAACGCGCGCAGCACCCTCAGCCTCAGCGTGCGCGCAGCGGGCACGGACTCCGTTCTGTTCAGTCTCAAGGACAACGGCCCCGGTCTGCCCAAGGAGATCGCCGGCCGCCTGTTCCAGCCCTTCGTCACCAGCAAGAAGGACGGCTTGGGCGTGGGGCTTTCCATCTGCCGGACCATCATTGCCGACCATGGCGGTAGGATCTGGGCGGAATCGAAGGCCGGCTCGGGAACGACATTCCACTTCACCCTGCCGACCGTGCCGCTGGCGCTGGCAGCCTGAGCCTGCCTCAGTGCCGCACGACGTCCACCGGAGTCATCGACCTCGACGACGGCAGCGAGAACCGGAAACCCGTCCCGCCGGCGACGTCCGGCATGTGCCAGATGTGACCGCCATTCGCCTCCACCAGGGTCTGGCAGATCATCAGACCCAGGCCCATGCCATTGTCTTTCGTGGTGAGAAAGGGCTGGAACAGCCGTTCCGCGATGGCTTGCGGCAGGCCGGGACCGCTGTCCTGGACCGTCACGTTGCAAAAACCCTCTTCTCCCGGCGCCGTCGTGAGCAGAAGCGTTCGCGTATCGCCGTCGCGCATCGCTTCGATGCTGTTGCGCACGAGGTTGATGAGAATCTGCTGAATCTGAATCTTGTCGACGAAGACGCGGGGCGTCATTGCGTCGAATGCGAATGACACGGCAATGCTCTCCTCGACTGCCCCGAACAGAACCAGTGCGGTTGCGTCGGTCACCAGCTTGTTCAGATCCTCCATGGTGCGGTTGCTTTCGCGTTTCTGGACGATATTGCGCAAATTGCTCAGGATGCTGCCCGCGCGCAGCGTAAGATCGTGGACCTTGACGATCATGTCCTTGGCGCGGCCGATGGAAGTGGGGCTCTCGTCTTCCAGCGTGCGCCGCGCGGCGCCGACATAATTGACGATCGCGGCCAGCGGCTGGTTGAGCTCATGCGCGATCGCGGATGACATCTGCCCCATCGCGTTCAATCGCGCCAGGTGCAGCAACTGGGATTGCAATTCGCGCAAGTGCAGTTCGCGCTCGAGGCGCTCGGCCAACAGCTTGTCTTTTTCCGCGACCGCTTTGGTCATCTCCGCGACGGCGGCCTCAAGGGCGACCACCCGCTCGGCCGTGATCACGGCCTCGGCGATCACGTTGGCGAAGCCGGTCAGGAAGACGATGTCGTGCTTATCGAATTTTCGGGGCTTGGGGCTGTCCGCTTGGAGAACGCCCCAGGGCTCGCCCTGGCCCTTGATCAGGACATCCGCCGTCGAGACGATCCCGTGCTCGGCATAGAACGCGGGAAGCGAAAGGCTGTTGTTCTTCGAGACATCCTCGAGAATGACGGGCTCGCCGGTGACAAAGGCGCGCCCCTGCGTCGAGCTTTCATTCGCCTGCGAAACGACGATTCCGACCACGCCGGCGTGCCAGCCGCATCCCGCTACGATCAGCAGGTCGTTCTGCTCGGCGCGGTAGCGGCAGATTTTCGCGAACGGCACCTCCAGACTCTGGGCGCAGATACGGGCCGCTTCGGTCAGGATTTTCTCGAGATCGGTCTCGCGAAAGGCAAAACTGCCGAAATCCGCCAGCGCGGCCTGCTGGCGCAACAATTTTGCTATCGTGTGCGTCTCTGACAAGCTTGGACCCTTCCTGGCGGTAGGACCGTCGGCCCGTGCGAAGGAGAAATCTAGTCCCTTTTGACCACAAGCCGGTTGCGGGTCGCTGGGTGTTCGGCCGCTGGGGATTGTGCTGCTGTTCGGCGGCCGGCACGCATGCCGGTGCGCGCGCCGATTTTATGGTCTGCACGACCTGACCGTCAGCTTAGTGCCGGCGCTCGCCGGCCCAACCGGCGAGAGCATCTTTTTCCTGCTCGCCCTCGATCGCGGCAATCAGCCGTTCCGCATGCTGCTCCGGCGTGCCGCTTTTGCGGGCTGCGTATTCGTCCTGCGCATGCGCATAGGCGTCTTGGCGGGCGTTTTCTGCCGTCGTGCCGCGGGCGACAAAAAACACCAGCAATCGCTCCGCAAACCGACGTTTCCATACGTCTTCGGCCAACTTGATCATCACGCAACTCACTTCATACGCGGTAACGATCGACCGTAGCAGGCGACGCGGCCTTGGCCAGTCTGTAGTTGGACCTAGGTGTATTTCGCGGTTCCACCACGGAACCGAGGCTTGGCGGGATGCCTCAAAAGCGAGCAGACCGCTTCGGATCAGACATATTCGGTCCGCCTGGCCGAAATGTCGGCAGCCGTCAGCCGCCGCACGGAAGACGGCTCGTCGGCGGGCGGCCCGATGACGGGGCCCGATACGAAATTGACGCCTTGCTCGCGCGCCCAGCAGGCCTCCTCCTCCGTCGTCACGTCCCACACGAAGCTCATGACGTGGAGACGCTTCGCGGCCGCGCACAGCTTGAAGACTTCACTGTTCATTTCGGTCGACCCCGCCCCATTTGCCGTCAGCGAAAGGCCGATCGCCGCCAGGCCGGCGTTCTGATAGGTGCTGTAACTGCTGATACGCGGCGGCAATTGTCCTGCGACCGCGCGGCAGAACGGCCGCAACGCGCCGATGAGTTCCAGCAGCCGGCTTTGCGGCGCACCATAGGGAAGATCGCTGATCTCGAAGACAAGATAGGGGCGCAGCTGCGATGAGAGATCGCGGCAGGCCGACGCGATTTCCATACGCCCGACCGGCGACGACAGAACATCGTATGGGACGGTAATGAAGACGAGAAAGCGGTCGCCGACCTTCAGGTGCTCGGCCAGTGAGCGCCCAGCGTGCCGGATCCGCGACAGGGTCGCGCCGAGATCGACTTTGAACCGAGTCTTGGTCGCACCCGTCAAGCCGACAGCCGGGTTCGACGTCGTGACGCAGCGATACGCCGTTATGGCCTCCTTCTGCGCGTCCCACAGCGGAACGAACATTTCGAAAAATCTGGGTGTTTCGGGACATGGGCCCGTCCTTGCCGCACGGGCCGGCGTTCCGGGCGGCGAGGGCAGGGTGTCGTCGCCGCAGTCGAGCCCCGCATACATCGCCAGCCGGATCAGGCTGTCGTCCTTGATGTCGGCAATCTCAATTCTGTCGTCCTTCAGTTCGACGGCCCGCGCGATATGCAATTGCTTGATCTTGCAGGCGCCCAGGAAGCTGGTGTGCAGTTCATGCGCGACGCGCAGGCAGAGGACCTGCGACGACTCCGCATCCGACGACGGCATGCTCACCAGCATCGTCGTGTCGTCGACGCCGACGAAGAAATCGGAAGGACCGAGCTTCTGTCGCAGCAGGCCTTCGAGCTGCGCGGCCACCGCGCCGCCGATCTTTTCCCAGCGCCGGCCGGCTTCGGCCTTTATCGCGTCGAATTTGATCACATTGACGCAACCGCGCAGCATCAGCGCGGCCGACGCGGCGACCTTCAATTCCGGATTGAGCGCGTAGGACAGGACTTGGCCCCAATTTGGAAGATACAATCGGCGGTCTTCGCAGCCCCCACCTTCGACGGCTTTGGGGCGCGACCCGGACGCAGGGTGGCCGCGAAATGCCCCAAGAAGCGTTAAGCGGCGGCGCGATGACCATAGGGACAATCCCCTAGGCGACGTCCCGCGCCGGCCGGCAACACAAACGCGCGCAGCCGTCGAGCGCGATGGCGTCGTGTTTTCCGCCAATAAGAAACTATTGCGCAATCCTGTTTTCAGGCTTGTTGTTCACCACGCCCTGCGACGATCGCGCCTCATCCCAAACCAGAATGGAGACAAGGATGAACATAGGAAGTGAGAGCACCTCGCTGATCGTCGCGATGGTGAAGCAGGCAGCGGAGACGAAAGTCGCGCCCGGTCCGGGGCCGGACGGCAGCTCCGACGCCAAAGCCGCAGCCGTTCAGTCTGCCGCCGCCGATGGTGTCGGCAAGGCCGTCGATGTGAACGCCTGATCGGTCGATACACAGTGCGGATGGCCGCTTGCCCTTGGGCGGGCGGCCATCTGCACGATTGTCGCGGCGAGGCGTTGTTGGCAAGCATTTCTCTGTACGATTTCGTACGAACGCCAGTGGCCACATTGGCGGGCCCGTTGTTTGCGTTCGACAACAGACTAGAATCGTCGGCGAGGTGCTGTCATCGGTTCGGGGCGTTATGAGTGCGGACGGTCGAACGACAGCCAGGCCAAACGCGCGCGGCGCGGTCGTCCTCGACGCCGACACCTTTGACGCGAGATTTGCCTTCGACATATTGAGCGCATCGCCTGCCGTCACCTATGTCTACGACCTGGCCAGGCAAACGAGCACGTTCCAGAATCGACATCTCGGCGACGTCATCGGCCATCCGCGGCTGGACGAGCCGGGACCGCTGGGAGAATGGGTGTATCTGATGCACCCCGAGGATCGCGAACGCTTCCCCGAGCATCGCGAGCGGCTGAAATCCATTCGGGCTGGCGAAGTTCTCAGTTGGGAATACCGGCTGCGCGCGCCGGACGATAGCTGGCGATGGTATTTGAGCCGGGATGCCCTGCTCGCCGCCGACGGTGAGGGCAAACCGCACCTGATCGTCGGAAACGCCACCGACATTACCGAACAGAAATCCGCCGAACGGCAGAAGGAAATTCTGCTCGACGAGATGCGACACCGTTCTCGCAATTTCGCCGCGGTGGTTGCGGCGATCGCCCAGCAGACGCGGCCCAAAAAGCCCGAGGACGGCGTGGCGGCATACGACGCATTCGTCGCCCGTCTCACGACTCTTTTTCGCGCCAGCGAAATTCTGCTCACAAACGACGACCGCACCGCCGAAATTCGCAGCATCCTCAACGCGGCGGTGTCCGTCGTCGCCTCGAACATTTCGCGGATATCGTTCGCCGGGCCGGCGGTCATACTCAATGAGCAGGCGGCAGGCGCACTGTCCTTGATCGTGCACGAACTTACGACCAATTCGACCAAGTATGGGGCGCTCTCCGCGCCGCATGGCAGCATCGACGTTCAATGGAGCGTCACGCGCGACGCTGCCGGGCAGCTGGTCGCGTTGCACTGGCGCGAGTCGGGTGGCCCCGCGGTGACAAAGCCCGCCGCCACCGGTTTCGGCACGCAGTTGATAAGCGCGGTGATGCCCGGCGGTCGCGTTTCTTTCGACTATGCCGCCACCGGACTGCGGTTCGGCATCGACTTCAAACTGACCGGCCCTGGGGCGTAACGCACCGGGTTTTACCGCTGCGGCGGGCGGGCCCCCGGAGCGATAATTGTCGTTTGCCGCGCGCGGCCGATCACAACCAATTGGCCGTTTGTGCGTTACCGCTTGGCATGCAAACCAAGCTGATAAAAGAGGGGGCCGGAAGGTTGACCCGGCGTTCACTCCTCGTATCCGGCGCTGTCGGCACCGCAGCGTCCGCCGTTCGGGTCGACGCCCGGCCGATCCCCAAGCCCGCGCCAGGCGGTTTGGTGCCCTTCGAACTGCGGGTAAACGGAACGGCGCATCGCTTGGCCCTGGACCCGCGCACGACCCTGCTGGACGCGTTGCGTGAAAATCTCGATCTGACAGGCACCAAGAAAGGCTGCGATCACGGCCAGTGCGGTGCCTGCACCGTTCATGTCGGCGGCAAGCGGGTGCTGTCCTGCCTGACATTGGCGGTGGGTGTTCGGGATCCGGTGACGACGATAGAAGGTCTCGCCGGGCCGAATGGCGCGCTCCATCCCATGCAGCAGGCCTTCATCGACCAGGATGCGTTTCAGTGCGGCTACTGCACGCCGGGTCAGATCCTGTCGGCGGTCGCCTGCGTCCATGAAGGCCATGCCGGCAGCGACGCCGAGATTCGCGAATATATGAGCGGCAATCTCTGCCGCTGCGCCGCCTATCCGCATATCGTCCGCGCCGTCGTCCAGGCGAAAGCTGCGACGGAGAAAGCCTGATGCGCGCCTTCACCTATGCGCGCGCCGACGATGCGGCAGGGGCCGTCCATGCCGCCGCCGCGCATGCCGCGACGACCCAATTCCTTGCCGGCGGCACGACGCTGCTGGATTTGATGAAGCTCGACGTCATGCGGCCCGAGCACGTTATCGACATCAACGACCTTGCCGCGCAGTTCGGCAGCATCGAGGCGCGAAAGGACGGCCTGCATCTTGGCGCCTTCGTGCGCATGGCCGACGCCGCGGATCACGCCGCCGTCCAACGCGACTATCCGGTCATCGCGCAATCGCTGCAGCTTGCGGCCAGCGCGCAGCTGCGCAACATGGCCACGCTGGGCGGCAATGTCCTGCAGCGCACCCGCTGCACCTATTTCCGCGACACCAGCTGGGCACATTGCAACAAGCGCAATCCGGGGTCCGGTTGCGACGCCGTCGCCGGGGTCAACCGCAGGCATGCCGTGCTGGGCGCCAGCGACGCCTGCATCGCGACCTACCCGGGCGATTTCGCGCAGGCCCTCATCGCCCTCGACGCCACGGCCGGGATCGTCGGTCCGTCCGGGCCGCGCAGCGTCGCTTTTGCCGATCTGCATCTGGCGCCCGGCGTCACGCCGGAACGGGAAACCACACTCGCGCCCGGCGAGCTCATCACCGGCTTTGCCGTGCCGGCCGGCCCTTGGACCAGGCGTTCGCTCTATCTCAAGATTCGCGACCGCGAATCCTACGAGTTCGCGCTCGCGAGCGCGGCCGTCGCGCTCGACGTCCAGGACGGCGCGGTCAGAGAGGCGCGCATCGCGCTCGGCGGCGTCGCGACGCGGCCGTGGCGCGCGCACGAAGCCGAAGCCGTCCTGAAAGGCGGTCCTGTCGATGAGAAATCCGCGCGCCGGGCCGCCGAGGCGGCTTTTGCCGGGGCCGTCACGCATGGCCAGAACGATTTCAAGCCGGAACTGGGGCGCCGCACGCTGGTGCGCGCCTTGCTTCGGGCCGCGGCGCTGGAGGTCTGAATGGCGGGCATCGGCACGCCTCAATCCAGGCTCGACGGACCGGCGAAAGTCCGGGGTGAGGCCCATTACGGCTCCGATATCGCCTTGCCGAAGGCGGCCTACGCCTATCTGGCCACGAGCAGCATCGCGCGCGGCCGGATCGTTTCGATCGACGAGGCGGCGACCCGCGCGCTTGCCGGCGTGCTGGACGTCCTCACCTATCGCAATATCGGCACGATCGCGCCCGGCAAGACCTTCGACGGCGGCGGGTATATGGGTACGACCATCGCGCCGCTGAATTCGCCGCAGATTTTTCACGACGGCCAGATCGTCGCCGTCGTCGTGGCCGACACGTTCGAAGCTGCGCGCGACGGCGCGCATCGTCTCAGGATCGCCTATGCCGAGGAGGCGCCCGCCGCGACGTTCGACAGCGGCGGCAGCGAAACCGTCGCCGCGTCCGCCATAGCGCCAAAGCACCAGGACCCGCAGGTCGGCGACGAAGCCAATGCCTTCGCCGCCGCCCCGGTCAGGATGGAGGCGGACTACGAAACGGCGACCGAACACCACAATCCCATCGAACTGTTCGCCACCGCCTGCAGCTGGTCGGGCGCCAAACTCACGGTCTGGGAGTCCAGCCAGAACATGTGGGGCTTCAAGAACGGCCTCGCGCAGCAGCTCGGCATCCCGGTCGACGACATCCATGCCATCTCGCCCTTCGTCGGCGGCGCCTTCGGCTCAAGGGGCTCGCTGACGCAGCGCACGGCGATCGTCGCCCTGGCGGCGAAGAAGATCGGCCGGCCGGTGAAGCTCGTCGCCACCCGCGACCAGGGCTTCACGATCGCCACCTACCGGGCCGAGACGCGCCATCACATCCGGCTGGGCGCGACCCGCGACGGCAAATTGCAGTCGCTCTATCACGAAGGCTTCGAGGTCACGAGCCGGCCGGACAATTACATGGTGTCGGGCACCGATGCCTCCACCCGCCTCTACGCCTGTGCCAACGTGAATTCCAAGGTTTCCATCGTCCACGCCGACCGCAACACGCCGGGCTTCATGCGCTCGCCGCCCGAGACGCCTTACATTTTCGCCCTGGAATGCGCGATGGACGAACTCTCCTACGCCCTGGGGATCGATCCCGTCGCGCTGCGCCGTATCAACGACACCAGGATCGAACCGATCAAGGGCCTGCCGTTTTCCAGTCGCTCGCTCGTCCAGTGCTTCGATCAGGGCGCGGCGGCGTTTGGCTGGAGCCGGCGCTCGGCGAAGCCGCGCAGCATGCGCGACGGCGATTGGCTGATCGGCTGGGGCACTGCGACGACGGTCTATCCATCGAACATTGCGCCCGCCGCGGCGCGCGTGACCCTGTTCCCCGACGGTTCGGCGAAGGTCCAGACGGCAACCCATGAGATCGGGCAGGGCGTCTACACGGTCTGCGCCCTGATCGTGGCGGGAAAATTGGGCGTCGATCCGCAGCGGGTCACGGTCGAACTCGGCGATTCCGATCTGCCGCCGGCGCCGGTGGCGGGCGGATCCAACTCGACGGCCAGCGTGAGCAATGCCATTGCCAAGGCCTGCGACGACATCCTCCCCAAAAAGAGTGCCGGTGCGGCCGGCGTCATCGAAGCATATGCCGAGAACACGCCGAAAGGCGCCCCGCAGGACGGCATCGCGAATCTCTACAAGGGCAAGCCCAGCTTCGTCGGCGGCGTCGCCGGCAAGGATAATGTGCGCTTCGCCTTCGGGGCGCAGTTCGTGGAGGTGCGCGTGCACGCGCGCACGGGCGAAATCCGCGTGCCGCGCGCCACCGGCGCCTTCGCGGCCGGACGCATCGTCAATCCCAAGACTGCGCAGAGCCAGCTGATGGGCGGCATGATCTGGGGCATTTCCGCGGCGCTGCACGAAGCGACCGAGATCGACCATCGCGCCGCACGCTACACCAACGACAATCTCGCCGATTACCTCATTCCGGTGAATGCCGACATCCAGAAGATCGAGGTCATCATGGTTGCGGAGGAAGACGCCGTCGTCAATCCGCTCGGCATCAAGGGTGTCGGCGAACTCGGCAATGTCGGCATGAACGCCGCTGTCGCCAATGCGGTCTTCCACGCGACCGGCGTCCGCGTGCGGGAAATCCCGATCCGGCTCGAAAAGCTGTTGGCGGCCCTGGACTAGCGACGCGTTTTCCACGCACCGAACAGCGGCCCCTTGGCGCCATAGACCGGATCTTTCCGCGGCGGCGGCACGCGGCGAACGCGGGCGCGGAGCGTGTCGTCGATGTCCTCCGGTTCGCATTCGTCATAGCGGCGGGCGCCGGGATAGGCGCCGACGATGAGCAGGTCCGCGCTCTTGCGAACCCGATAATGCCCGGTGCCCGCCGGCAGCACGATCACGTCGCCCGCCTTTACGCCAATCTTGCGGCCTTGCGCGCCGCCGAAGCGCGCCAGCAGACGGCCCCGCGCCACGCCCAGGACCTCATGCGTGTTGCTGTGAAAGTGCAGCCAGTCATACATGCCGTCGCGCCAGTTGCCCTTCCAGCCATTGCCGGCGAACAAATCTTCGAAAATCGCCGCCGGGTCGTAGGCATCGTCCAGCCGCACGGCAGAACGATAGACCAGCAGCGGCCACGGATTGTTCGGCGTCTCGCCGCCGGTGCGGAACCGAAAGCGCAGGGGCCTGCGGGTTCGTAACAGCGCGGCCAGCGCCGCGGGTTTGGGGCGCAGAAGCCCCGTTCGGCGTTCGGCAAAGGCCTTCACGTCTTCCAGGATGGGCATGACCGGTCAACGAACCGTTCGCGCGCACGGTTCCACGGGAACGGCATCTCGCCTGCGACGTTGAAACTGCAGCATTCACCCGAGGAATCGCCATGAAAACCCGCTTCGCCGTTCTGTTGGCGTCTGCCGCCCTGCTGGTGACTGCCGATGCAGCATCCGCCAAGGAAATCCTGGGGGTGGGCACGCCGGATGCGACGCAGTTCCGCGCCAAGGCAACGGCAAGCGATGCCTTCGAGGTGCTCTCCAGCAAGATCGCCCTGACCCATGCGACCGACCCCGATCTCAAGATGTTTGCGCAGATGATGATCGACGATCATACCAGGAGCACCGATCGGCTCGTTGCCCTGGGCGGGATCAGCAAGGCCAGTCTCGTCTCCAAGATGAAGCCCGGCGGCGATGGAAAATATGCCGCGAACGATCTGCTCGAGAGCGACCGCGCCAACGAACTGAACAGCCTCGATTCGAAATCCAATGGCGACTTCAACCGGACCTATATCGACGACCAGGTGAAAGGCCATCAAGACGCCGTGTCGCTGCTGGAGGACTACGCGAAAAACGGCGACAACGACAAGCTGAAAGCCTTCGCGGCCTCCATTCTGCCGACCGTGAAGGCCCATCTGGCCAAGGCGCAGCGTCTGCAAAAGGTGATCGAGCATCAGTCGTGACGGCGTTGCGCGTCGGCATCGTCGTCGGCAGTCTGCGAAAAGAATCGTTCAGCCGAAAAGTCGCGAACGCGCTGATTTCCCTTGCACCGGCATTGCTGCGCTGCTCGGTCGTCGAGATCGGCGACCTGCCTCTCTATAACGAAGATCTGGACGGCGAGCCGCCGGCCGCCTGGGTTCGTTTCCGTGCCGAGATCAAGGAGCGCGATGCGCTCGTCTTCGTCACGCCGGAATATAATCGCTCCGTGCCCGGCTGCTTGAAGAACGCCATCGACGTCGGATCGCGGCCGCAAGGCAAGAGCGTGTTCGACGGTCTGCCGGCCGGCGTGGTCAGCGTCACGCCCTACAAGCTCGGCGCGTTCGGCGCCAATCATGCGCTGCGCCAATCCTTCGTCTTCCTCAACATGCCGGTGATGCAGCAGCCGGAAGCCTATATCGGCGGCGCCGCGGACTTGTTCGACGACAAGGCAATGCTCGTCAGTGAGGAGACGCGGAAATTCTTCGGCAAATTCCTGGCGTCGTTCGCGAGTTGGGCGCAAGCCAACCGCCGCGGCAATTCCTAGGCTCGCTCCGCACGAGATAACTGTACCATAGCGTACAAGCAAATCGGTTGCGGCAATCGGAGCAATCTGCAAATTGCTTGGCGGGAACTCTAAAGCACATCTGACACGCGACCCATGGGCCCAGCAGCTGTGCGAGTTCCATCGCGTCGCAATTGCCTTATTAGGCGTTCGCGGAAATCGAGCGCATGGTCCCGCCGTCGTTCGACCCGTAGGAGCGAACGGCACCCCCATCGCGTCTGCTCCTGCCCCAACGAGGGCAAATGGCCTTAGCCAATCACGTACTTTCGCATCTTTCACAAGACGACCTGGCACTGCTTCAGCCGCATCTGGAGCCGGTCGAGCTTGCCTTCCGCAAAAACCTCGAAGAGCCGAACGAGGCGATCAAATTCGCCTATTTCCCCGACGACGGCATCGTTTCCATCGTCGCCAATGGCGGCCGCGGGCGGATGATCGAGGTGGGAGTCATCGGACGCGACGGCATGACCGCCCAGCCCGTGGTCATGGGCACCGACCGCTCGGCCAATTCGACCTTTGTCCAGGTCGCCGGAACGGCGCACCGGATCGAGGTCGCCGCCCTGCGCAAGGCCATGGATCGAAGCCCGACGCTGCGCCGATCCCTGCTGATGGTGGTGCAGGCGTTCCTCACGCAGGCCGCGCATACGGCGCTGGCGAACGGCACGGGAAAAATCGAGGAACGCGCGGCGCGCTGGCTTGTGATGGCGCATGACCGATTGACCGGAGATGGATTGCCGCTGACCCACGAGTTCCTCGCGATCATGCTGGGCGTGCGCCGCGCCGGCGTCACCGTGAGCTTGAAAAATCTCGAAACGCTGGGTCTGATTTCGACCAAGCGAAAGGTCATCGAGGTTCGCAACCGCGCCGGCCTGGTGAAGCTTGCCGCCGATATCTACGGGGTTCCGGAGGCGGAACAGACCCGCCTGACCGGTTGGCGGTCCTTGAAGTTCTCTCGCTGACTCGCACGGGAAGAAAAGCTAGTGTGTTCGTTGCGCAACGAGCCTGAGCCTCGCCTGAAATGCCGGTCTATTTCTTTCACATCCGGGACGGTGCCCGCCTGATCCTCGACCCGCAGGGATCGGACCTTCCCGGCTTGCACGCGGCGCGGGACGAGGCGCGCGCCTCTGTCCGCGAATTTGCGATCGAAGCGCTTCAGCACAGGCTGCCGGTCGATCGCCTGCATGTGGAGATCGTCGACGAGGACGGCACCACGCTGGACATCGTCAGATTTTCCGACGTCGCGGACGGCGACTAGAGCGCCGGTCGGCTTCGGCCGCAGGCAAATCGCGCGTCGCACCGGTGCGACGACCGAGGTCCCGCTTCACGGGAACCAGTTGGCTGCGGAGGCATTGCCTTTCCAGCTTCATCGGGGAATCCAGGGAGGACAAATGGCCAGATATTCGAAGAGTGCGGGCAAGGACGTGGAGCGCGCCGTGCATCGGGAGAAAAAAGGCAAGCTCAAAAGCGGTAAGGGCGGAAAGGGCGGCACGGTGAAGAGCCGCAAGCAGGCCATCGCCATCGGTCTTTCCGAAGCGCGAAAGAAGGGAAAGAAAGTGCCGGAGCGCAAAAGCGCGCGGAAAACCAAGACGTGAACGCGCAATCCGCCGTCAGTTGCCGCTGGCCTTCGCAAGATCGTTCCTGAGTTCTCTCACATCCGCCGCGTCGACTGAACTTGCTTGATTGCCCCAGGAATTGCGGATGTAGGTGGCGACGTCGGCGATCTGCCGGTCGTTGAGCTTCCAGGCGAAGGCCGGCATCGCGAGCGGCGTCGGTTTGTCGTCGGTCGCAAGCGAATGCGAACCTTGCAATATGATGTGCAGAACAGTCGTCGCGTCGTGGCTCTGCACCGGCGCGCTTCCGGCGAGCGGCGGAAAGAGCCGCGGCTGGCCTCTGCCCTGCGACAAATGACAGGAAGAACAGGCGTCTGCGAAGATCGCTTCGCCCGCGCGCATCGCGGCCGGATCGGGCGCCGATGACTGTTTCGCCGGCGCGGAGGGCGGCAAGGCTTTCAGATACGCCGCAATCGCCGCGCGATTGCCATCCTCCATCCGGCCGGTCGACAGCCCGATCACCTCCTGCATGGAGCCCGAAGCCGTCGCGCGCGCATTGCGTCCGTTCTTGAGGTATTCCTCGATGTCGGCGGCGGTCCAACTCGCCAATCCGGCGCGCGATTCGCCCGAAAGGTCGGCGGCGAACCAATTGTCGATGGGGCTGCCGGACAGCGTGCGGTCGTTCTCGTCGGCCATCAGGAAATTCTTGGGCGTGTGGCAGCCGCCGCAATGGCCGGGACCCGTGACGATATAGGCGCCGCGATTCCACTCGGCGGACTGCGCCGGATCGGGCTTGTACGCGCCTTCGCTGAAATAGAGCGCGTTCCAGATCGCCATCAGCCCGCGAATGCTCAGCGGGAACGGCAATTTGTTCGGCGGCGGCTGGGCGTGCACCGCCGGGACCGTCCGCAAATAGGCATAGAGCGCGTCGTCGTCGGCCCGCGTCATGTGCGTGAAGTAGGGATAGGGAAATGCCGGGTAGAGATGCGAGTCGTCGGCCGCGAGGCCCTTATGCATGGCGCGGTAGAACTGGTCGGCGCTCCAATTGCCGATGCCGGTCTCGCGATCGGGCGTAATGTTGGCGGAATAGATGATGCCGAAACCGGAATTGAGGCCGCGTCCGCCGGCATAGGCCGCACCGTCCTTGCTGGTATGGCACGACGCGCAGTCGCCGAGGATGGCGAGGTACTTGCCGCGCACGGCCAGTTCGCCGGACGAAGACGCGCCCTGTTGGGCCTGCGTCAGGGCCGGCGCCACCAGCGTCGCCAGCGCCGCAACGCACAACAACCCGGCAATCGCGGTCGCACGCTTCATGCGTGCACCAGCGGGCCGGGCGATTTTTGGTAGCGGTTCAGGAAGGCATCGGCCGACCAATAGGCCAGCGCCGCCAGCGTTCCCGTCGGGTTGTAGCCCGCGTTCTGGGGATAGGCCGACGCGCCCTGGACGAACAGATTCGAAACGTCCCAGCTTTGCAGGTAGCGGTTGACCGCGCTGGTCCTGGGATTGTCGCCCATGATCGCCCCGCCCGTGTTGTGCGTCGTCTGATAGGGCACGATGGAATAGGAGCCCGCGCGTTTCTTCGCCTGCACCTCGCGTCCGCCCATGCGCCTGGCGACGTCCGTGGCGCGATCCGTCAGGTAATCCGACATCCTGTGCTCGTTGTCGGTGAAGTCGAACGTCATCCGCAGCAAGGGGCGCCCATAGGCGTCGGTGTAGGTCGGATCGAGGTCGAGATAGTTGCCGCGATGGCTCATGACCGCGCCATGCGTCGCGATGGAGACCGTCTTCAGGTAATTCGCTGCGATGGATTTCTTCCAGGCGGAGCCCCAGTTCGGAATACCGTCCGGCGTGGGGTGTGTTTCAATCGGGCGCGCGCCGGTGTTGACGACGCCGATATAACCGCCACCGATGAAGCCCAGACCCGAATGGTCGAAATTGTCGCCGTTGAAATCGTCGATGATCATGCCCAGCGCGCCGGCGCCGATGAACGGATTGACGATCTTGTCGTCGTAGAAGACGTTCACCGAAGAGGTGATCTGGTAGGCATAGTTCTTGCCGATCACGCCCGTGCCGGTCCTGGGGTCATAGGGCTTGCCGATGCCGGACGTCAGAAGCAGCCGCACATTGTGCAGGATATAGGCGGTGAGCATCACGGTTTCCGCGCCCTGGAATTGCGTCTGGCCTTTTTCATCGACATAGGTCACGCCGGTCGCGCGCGTCCTGCCGGAATCGAGTTCGATTTTCGTCACTTCGCAATTGGTCAGGAGCGTGAAGTTCGGCCGCCGCATCAGGATGGGCAGGATGGTGGTCTGCGGACTCGCCTTCGAATAATTGCCGCAGCCGAACTTCTCGCAGAATCCGCAATAGGTGCATTCGCCGAGCTGGGCGCCCAGCGGATTGGTATAGGCGCGCGACATGTTCGCGGCGGGATGGACGAACGGGTGATAGCCGGCCTCCGCGGCCGCCTTCGCGAACAGCGTCGGACCGTAGGTCATGTCGAGCGGCGGGTTGGGATACTCACGCGAGCGCCAGCCCTCGAACGGGTTGCCGCCCGGCTGGATCGTCCCGTTCAGATTGCCGGCCTTGCCGGAAATGCCGCAGAGATATTCGAAGGTGTCGTAGTGCGGCTCGAGTTCGTCATAGCTGACGGGGAAATCCTCGACCGTCATGTCCTCGGCAATTGCCGACTTGCCGTAGCGCGCGAGGTTGTGGCTGCGCACGGCGAAATCCTTGGGCAGAAAGCGCCAGACCTGCCCGTTCCAATGGACGCCGGCGCCGCCCACCCCCGTGCCGGGCAGAAACGATCCCAGCCGGCGCATCGGCAGCGCGACCTGGCCGATATTGTTTCGGAAGGTGAGGGTGTCGTGCGCGACGTTCTCGAACTGGTGATGGCGCCACATATAGCGCAGCTCGTCCTGGTCGAACGTCGTGGCGAATGTGTTGGGCGTATCGCGCCAGCCGCCGCGCTCGATGGCGAGCACGTTCAGCCCCGCCGCCGTGAGCCGCTCCGCCATGATGGCGCCTGTCCATCCGAAACCGACCAGGACGACATCGGGATTTGCCACGCTCAGCTCCGCGTCCAATCGGGACGGCCGTTCAGGGAAACGGGCGGCAGCGGATAGGCCTGCCCATGCTGCGTGGCATAAGGCTTGTTGTTGTAGCGTGCGCCCGGAAAACCGATCAACTTCCAGCCGGCCATGTCGCGATTGCCGCCATATAGCGGATCGGCGAAGAAGCCTTCCATCGTGTTCTGCAGGAGCAGCGTGAAGAACGCCTTCGCATCGATGCCGCCTTTCAGCCTGGCGTCGCCGGATTCGAGCGATTTCAGGATCGCATCCTGGCGATCGGCCGTCAGGCGCGCGAAGTCGCCGCCATGCGCATCGTTGGTATGGCGATTCACCGCCGCGATCGCCGTACGATAGACATCGGCGGGCTTGGGCATTTGCCAACCCTGCGTCGCGTCGCCGTTCGGCGACGGGCCTTTCAGGTAGAAATGATCGCCTTGGCCGTAAGGACCGGCGAGCTGCCGGTCGATGAACACCGCCACGCCGCATTCCAGCGCGCCGGGGCCAAGGTCGTCCTTCGGAATGAGTCTGGAGACGGCGGCTTCGACAAACGACGCTTCGGCCGGCGTGAAGAACAGATAACCTTGTAAAGGATCGGCGGCGACGGGCCGATCGGCCTCACTGGTCGCAATCGTGGGATACGCCGTAAACCTCTGCGCCTGAGCGCCACGCAGCACCATCAAGCCCGATGAGATCGCGGTGCCGGACGCCAAAATACCGCGGCGCGTAAGATGGTCTGACGGCATGGAAGCCCCCGCGTTCGAACCTCAACGAACGGACGATCCATAGGTTCCAGGATTTTGGCGTCGCTCGCTGCCGGCATGGCGATGGCCGATCACCGCTGGCCAGCTGAGCTTTGCGAATATTCGAGGACTTCAGATACGCGCGTTCGCGACAGCGCGCCCTGTGCTTCACCGTTAGCTTGGAATCGAGCTTCGATCGGCGCGGTGTAGACGACCGCGTGCAGGCGTAGCTTACACCGTCCGCTTTTGCCGCGTTCGAACCGCAAGCGGACTCAATCCTTGTCGCGCCTGCACGATCTGGACGAATGAGGAAAATGGTGGGCGCGACAGGGCCCCGCGCGCGGAGCGCGCCAACCCAGACTCAATCCTTGTCGCGCCTGCACGATCTGGACGAATGAGGAAAATGGTGGGCGCGACAGGGATTGAACCTGTGACCCCTCCCGTGTGAAGGGAGTGCTCTCCCGCTGAGCTACGCGCCCCGGCGCCGGTCAGGCGCGGACTCGGCCCTATAGAGCGCTACCGCCTGGGGCGTCAAGGTAGCGCCATGCATACCGTCTGGGCGCCGCCCATATTGTTGGTGATGACGACGCGGGTGTAACCGGCCGGGCATGAGCCGTTCGGTCCGAGCGGAACCGTTGGCCGCTGCAGGTTTGGATGGTATTGCGCTCCGGCCGGAGCTGCGCTCAGCAGGGTTAGCGCCGCACTCAAAACGAACAGGCAATTGAACTTTCTCACGATGTTCTCCTCCTTGCGAAGTGTTTCCCTCTTGGGTCCTTTGCCACAACCAACATGTACACACGTCACACGATTCAAACCGCCTTCACGCCGCTTTCATTCGGCGACAGGTCAGGAACGGTGGGGAGCTCGTGCCGGGGCTCGAACAGCCGCTCGACAATCGAATGCAGGCCGAGGCCGAGCACCGGCAGGAAGGCGTCGATGAAGATGCCGAACAGAAAGAACACCGCCCATTCATAAAGTAGCAGCGCGGCCACGGCGGCGCAGATGATGCCGAGCTTCGTCCAGATGTTGGAAAAGGCGGCAAAGACGAACGCGCTGCCGAGCGCGAATAGAATCTCGAGAAACCAATTCGCCAGCGGCGAATACAGCCGATCGTCCAGTATCGCTTCGGCGAAGTTCTGGTGGACGAGGGCGCCGCTGATCTTGCCGGCCGGCGTCAGGATCATGTCCACGAATTCGCCGCTGCCGGGCAGACCGGTCTCCCAATGGCCGCCAACGATGACGGCCTGATGTGCCAGCAGTTTCTTCATTGCCGGCTGATCAGCACCTAGGAGTTGCTTGGAGGTAATGACCGTGGCGCCGGGAATAAGGCGGTCCTGCGAGAAATAACTCGCGAACAGCGTCCGGTTGGCCCGATTGGCCATGTCGATCTCGGCCGCATCTTCGGGGTCGATAGCGCGCGCGATGGCCAGCGACAAGGAGTCGATAGGGATCCCGTCGCGCACGGCTGTCGGCGGTGGCACTTGGCGAAGATCGCCCGGCAGATTGATATATCCGCAGGAGATATTTGTCTTGGCGTCGCCGCTGAGCGGGAATCCCTGCTGGGGTTCACCCGGATTTGACCAGCCGCCATCTTTGAGCGGCGCGACGCACATCCCGTAGACCTGTTGAATGACGCGATACGCAACCGGGACCGTGCCGTTTTTCTCATCGACATACAGCATGAACGGCAGAACGATTTTTCGGTTCTGCGCGACGCGGGCGATCTCACGCATGAGAACGTCCGTCTCCGTGCGATAAGCGCCGATAGCAGCGAGATCGCCGGGATTTGTAGGTTTGGCGGGATCGACCGTCGGCAGTCTGAAGTCGAGGGCGATCAACCGGACGTCGTCGGCATCGAGCGCTTGCACGATCCTGGCGAGGTAATCGCGTCTGAGAGGGATGCGGTCCCCCAGTTCTTTGCGATGCACGTCGTCATCGATATAGATAAGTCTGGTGTAGCGCGGCTTGGTCGAGCGGGGTGCGAACTGCGTCAGCTTCTGGAAGAGGGCATATTTTATCGGCGAGAAATCTACGATGTTGGGGATCCACGACGTCAGCAGCACGCTCGCCAGAAGGATCAGGGCGGCCGTAAGCCAATAACGAAGGCCTTTGATGGAAAAATACGCGCGCGCCCGCTGATACAGCGTTCCTCGCGCTGGCGATGTCTTCCCCATGTGCCCCCCAAAGCCGTCACGCGGCCTCGTTGGAGTTGTATTAGCACTTTATCTATCCGTTAGGTAGCGTAATCGGAAAGTTGGCGCAGCCAATACTTTCCTGAGATGACTGAATTCATCGATTACTGAATCCGCGCCCAGCGTCGCCGCCGGCTCGGGCGTATAGCCGTAGGACACCAGGATCACCGGCGCGCCCGCGGCCCGCGCCGTCGCCACGTCGGTGATGCTGTCGCCGATCATGATGCCAGTGCCGCTTCCCAACGCCCGCACCACGTCGTGGAAGATGCGCGCGTCCGGCTTGACATAGGACATGCGCCCCGCGCCGTAGACGACGGCGAAGAAGCGGTCGAGCTTCAGGGCCGCCAGCAGCAGGTCGGCCATCGCCTGCGGCTTGTTGGTCAGCACGGCGAGCCGCGCGCCGTCCCGGGCCAGCGCCGCCAGCGTCTCCTCGACCCCGGGGAACGCCACGCTCGCGTCCGCGATATGCGCCCGGTAATGCACCAGGAAGCGGTCCACCAGCTCGGCCAGGCGGGCGTCCTCGACCGGTGCGCCGGTCGCCGCCATCGCCTGGGCGATCAGCGAGCGGGCGCCGAAGCCCACCATATGGCGCAGCGTGGCGGGATCGACTTCGCGCCGCCCTTGCGAGCGCAGCACCGCATTGGTGGCGCCCAAGAGGTCCGGCGCCGTGTCCACCAGGGTTCCGTCGAGGTCGAAGATCAGGCCGGGCAGGGCGCGCGCCATTAAGGTTTCCAGCGGGAGGACGAAGCAATATAGCGTCGCAATTCGTCACTTTGTCCTTTTTCTGCGGTGGGTTAGGGGAAACGCATGGCGAGAGCTGCAGTCATTTTGGCGGCCGGGCAGGGCACGCGGATGAAGTCCGCGAAACCCAAGGTCATGCACGCGGTCGCCGGCCTGCCCATCCTGGGGCACGTCATCGCCGCCATGCGCGGCGCCGGCGTCACGCGCATCGTCGTCGTCAGCCACGCGGCCGGCGGTGCGGTGCGCGACTTCGCCGCTGCGCTCGGCGCCGAATCCGTCGTCCAGGAGGAGCAGCGCGGCACCGGCCATGCCGCCCTCTGCGCCGCCCCCTTGCTGGCGGGCTTCAAGGGCACGGTCGTCGTCAACAATGGCGACATGCCGCTGGTCACCGCGCCGACCATCGCCTCGGCCTTCGCCGCCGGCGAGGCCGCCGGCCTGTCGATCCTCGCCTTCCGGCCGCGCGATCCGGCCGCCTATGGCCGCGTCCTGCTGGACGGCCGGGGCATGCTCGACCGCATCGTCGAGTACAAGGACGCCAGCGCGGCGGAGCGCGCCGTCGGCCTGTGCAACGCCGGCACCGTCACCGCCGACTGCGAAAGCTTTTTCCGCTGGGCCGCCGTCCTGAAGAACGACAACGCCCAGCGCGAATATTACCTCACCGACGTGCCCGCCATCGCCAAGGCGGCCGGCGTCGCCTGCGCCGTCGCCGTCGCCGACGAGATCGAGGTGATGGGCATGAACAACCGCGCCGAGCTCGCCGAGGCCGAGCGCCGGATGCAGCACCGCCTGCGCGCCCGCGCGCTGGAGGCCGGCGTCGGCATGACGGCGCCCGAGACCGTGTTCCTCAGCCATGACACGGTGCTGGAACCCGACGTCCAGATCGGCCCCTATGTCGTGTTCGGCCCCGGCGTCACGGTCAGAAGCGGCGCGGAGATCAAATCCCATTCGCATCTCGAAGGCGCGGTGGTGGCCGGAGGCGCCCTTGTCGGCCCCTATGCGCGGCTGCGCCCCGGCGCCGACATCGGCGAGGACGCGCATATCGGCAATTTCGTCGAGGTCAAGAACACCAGGATTGAAAAAGGCGCCAAGGCCAACCATCTGAGCTATCTCGGCGATGCGCGGGTCGGCGCCGGCGCCAATATCGGCGCGGGCACCATCACCTGCAATTACGACGGCTTCGACAAGCACCGCACCGACATCGGCGCCGGTGCCTTCATCGGTTCCAATTCGGCGCTGGTGGCGCCGGTGACTATTGCCGACGGCGTCTATGTCGGCGCCGGCTCGGTGATCACCAAGGCCATGGCCAAGGACTCGCTCGTGGTGACGCGGGCCGGGCAGACGGAAGTTCCGGGCTGGGCGGAGAAATTCCGCACCAGGAAAAGGGCCGAAAAGGCCGCGAAAGCAAAGGGCAAATAGCATGTGCGGAATTGTCGGCATTGCGGGCACGCGCGACGTGGCTCCGGTCATCCTCGACGCGCTGAAGCGCCTGGAATATCGCGGCTACGATTCCGCCGGCATCGCCACGCTGGTCGGCGGGCAGATCTCGCGCCGCCGCTCGCCCGGCAAGCTCGGCAATCTCGGCGAGGTGCTGCATGGCAGCCCGCTGACCGGCCACACCGGCATCGGCCACACGCGCTGGGCGACGCATGGCGCGCCGACCGAGATAAACGCCCACCCGCACGCGTCTGCGCGCGTCGCCATCGTCCACAACGGCATCATCGAGAATTTCCGCGAGCTGCGCGAGGAGCTCATCGCCAAGGGGCATGCCTTCCAGTCCGAGACCGACAGCGAGGTCGCCGTGCACCTGGTGACCGATTACCTCGACCAGGGCATGACGCCGCAACAGGCCGCCATCGCCGCGACGCGCCGGCTGACCGGCGCCTATTCGCTGGCGATGATCTTCACCGACCACGAGAACCTCTTGATCGGCGCGCGCAAGGGTGCGCCGCTGGCCGTCGGCTATGGCGACACCGAGGGCTATCTCGGCTCCGACGCCTTCGCGCTGGCGCCCTTCACCAACCGCGTCGCCTATCTCGAGGACGGCGATGTCGTCGTCGTCGAGGGCCCGCATATCGCGATCTACGACGAGGCCGGCCGCCCCGCCAACCGCGAGGTCACCGTCACCACCGCCTCGGCCGCGATCGTCGACAAGGGCGGCAAGCGCCATTTCATGGCCAAGGAGATCGCCGAGCAGCCCGAAGTGATCGGCCACACCCTGGCGCATTACATCGATCCGGTCGGCCCCAATGTCGCGCTGCACGAGGCCGGGCTCGCCGCCGCGCTCGCCAGGGCGCCGCGCCTTCTGATCTCGGCCTGCGGCACCGCCTATTATGCCGGCCTGGTCGGCAAATACTGGTTCGAGAAATTCGCCCGCCTGCAGGTCGAGGTCGACGTCGCCTCCGAGCTGCGCTACCGCGATCCGGTCTATGCCGAGGGCGGCGTGGCGCTGTTCATTTCGCAATCGGGCGAGACCGCCGACACGCTGGCGGCCCTGCGCCATGCCAAAGCGGGCGGCCAGACCACGCTGGCGCTCGTCAACGTGCCCGAAAGCTCGATCGCGCGCGAGGCCGAGATCGTGCTGCCGACCTTCGCCGGCCCCGAGATCGGCGTCGCCTCGACCAAGGCCTTCACCTGCCAGCTCGCGGCGCTCGCCGCGCTCGCCATCGCCGCCGGCCGCGCCCGCGGCGTGCTCTCGGCCGAGGAGGAGGCGCGCCTCTGCACCGCGCTGCTCGAAACCCCGCGCCACATCGTCGAGATGCTCAAGCTCGAGCCGCGCTTCGAGGAGCTCGGCCAGGAAGTCGCCAAGGCGCGCGACGTGCTCTATCTCGGCCGCGGTCCGAGCTTTCCCATCGCGCTCGAGGGCGCGCTGAAGCTCAAGGAAATCTCCTACGTCCACGCCGAAGGCTATGCCGCCGGCGAGATGAAGCACGGCCCCATCGCGCTGATCGACGAGAACGTGCCGATCATCGTCATCGCGCCGCACGACGCGCTGTACGAGAAGACCATCTCCAACATGCAGGAATCGATGGCCCGCGGCGGCAAGGTGCTGCTGATCTCCGACGCCAAGGGCATCGCCGCGGCCGGCAAGGTGTGGCACGCGGTCGAGGTGCCCGACGCCGATCCCCTGATCGCGCCGATCCTCTATTCGGTGCCGGTGCAGCTCCTCGCCTATTACGCCGCCATCGCCAAGGGCACCGACGTCGACCAGCCGCGCAACCTGGCCAAGAGCGTGACGGTGGAGTAGGGGTTTCTGGACAAAATGGCCATCCTATGGCTATAATTTCCCAATGACCGCCTATAGCGTCGCCGAGGCGAAGAACAAGTTCTCCGAACTGATCGGCCGCGCCGAAAAGGGCGAGGAGGTCGTCATCACGCGCCACGGCCAGCCGGTCATCAAATTGAGTGCGATCTCGCCGCCTCCGCCACGCGTCGTCACCGCCGCCGATCTGGACTGGCTGAGAGAGCGTAGCAAGGACCGTGGCCGCCTCAGCGAGGAAGACGCCGGCACGCTTGTCTCGCGCATGCGTGATGAGGATTGGCGTTGAGCGTCTATTTGGACGCAAGCGTCATGGTCTCCCTCTTCACCAACGATGCTTTTTCCGCGTCGGCCTATGCCGCGCTTCGAGCGCGGCTGTCGGTGGAAATCGTTAGCGACTTTGGCGCGGCCGAATTTGCCTCGGCAATTGCACGGCGCTTCCGCATGCGGATCGTGACCGAAAAAGAAGCGGTTTCGGCATTTGCGGATTTCGATCATTGGCGGGCACGTGTCGCCACGCATGTCGTGGTGGAGTCTGCCGATGTCGTTGCGGCGGAGACGATCATCAGAAGGCTCGATCTCCCGCTCCGCGCGCCCGACGCCCTGCACATCGCCATCGCGCAACGGCTCGGCGCCGAACTCGCCACGTTTGACGAGAAAATGAAATCCGGCGCCCAAGCTTTGGGGTTGCCGTTGACGCCGCTATAGGCCGCACCTACCCATCCGCAGCGCGAACGCCCCGATCGGCACCGCCTGTTTGCGCCCCAGCGCCAAATTCGCCAGCGCTTCGCCGATGGCGGGGGCGAATTTGAAGCCGTGGCCGGAAAGCCCGGCGCCGATCACGATGCGCCGGTCCGCGGGGTGGCGCGCCAGGATGAAGCGCTCGCCCTTCGCCATCGGATACAGGCACACCGCCGAGCGCGTGCGCCGGCCGAGCGCCGGCATGAACCTCTTCACCAGCGGCGCGATGGCGGCGGTGTCCCGCGTGCCGATCCGCCGGTCGAGCGCCGCGGGCCCGGCGATCACCTGCACCGTGTCGTGCTCGGCGACCTTGACCTCGCCGCTGTCGTTCGCCGGAAAGCCGTAGAACAACTGGGCGCGGCCGGTGGCGACGGCGAAGGGCAAAAAGCCCGCCGCGGCGCGGAAGCGGCCGTCGGGATCGGCGAACCAGTGCAGCACGCGCCGCTCGACCCAGGTCACCGTCTTCAGCGCCGGCAGCAATTCGTTGCACCAGGCGCCGGTGGCGACGATCGCGCGGTCGGCGCGGAGCGTGCCCGCCTGTGTGCGGATGACGAGCGTCCTGCCGGCGCGGTCGATGCCCGTGCAGCGGCAATTGGTGCGCAGCGTGGCGCCATGCGCGGTCGCATCCCGGAGCAGGGCGGCGATGGCGCGCTCGGGATAGAGATAGCCGCCGCCTGCGTCCTTCAGCGTCAGCCAGTCCGCCGGCACCTGGATGCGTCCGTCCATCCCGCCGAAGCGGCTGAGGCGCAGCCGCCAGCGCTTCGCCGCCGCCTGCGCGCCGACCAGGAACGGATCGTCCCTGGGCCCGGCATAGACGACGCCGCTGCGCTCGAACAGGCGCGCCCCGCTGCGTTTCTCCAGCGCCCCCCACAAAAGCCGCGCCCGCCGGATCAGCGGCACATAAAGCGCGCCTTCCGAATAGGCGGTGCGCAGCAGCCGCGTCTCGCCGTGCGAACTGCCCTGGTCGTGCGGCGGCGCATACTGGTCGATGCCGACCGCATGGACGCCGGCCCGCGCCAGCGCCGACAGCGCGGCGCTGCCCGCGGCGCCCAGCCCGATCACGGCGACATCGAAAGCCTCGTCCGCCCCCATCTAGAGATAGCTCGTGACCGCCGGCGCGTGCATCCAGTCGTTGTCGCGGCCGTTGGAATAATGGATCGGCGCCGCCGCCAGTTCTTCGTCGCTCGCGGTGTCGAGGCAGGCGACGTTGAGCGCGACGAAATCGCCGCCCATCTGTGCGATGTGCCCCTTGCCGTAGACGCGCAGGCCGCAGGTGGCGCAGAACCTGAGGTCGATGGCCTTGCTCCCGAAACTGTAGCCGATCGTGTGCTCTTCGCCGTGGATGGCGCGCACCGCCGCGGGCTTGACGCTGATGCCCCACCAGCGCGCCTTGCGGCAGATCGAGCAGTTGCAGCGCGCCGTCCCCGCCATCAGGTCGAGTTCGGCCTCGATGGCGACCTTGCCGCAATGGCAGCTGGCGCGATGGGTTTTCAGGGTCATGCCGGGTTCCTTCTGTGGGCGGGCAGGGCTGATCTTTCCCGCGAACGCTTATAGGATGCCGCCATGACCGACGACCAGACCGCGCTCAAGCGCGCCGCCGCCGCCAAGGCGCTCGATTACGTGCAGGACGGCATGAAGCTGGGCCTCGGCACCGGCACGACGGCCGAGATGTTCCTCGAACTCCTGTCGCCCCGGGTGCGCGGCGGCCTCAGCGTGCTGGGCGTGCCGACCTCGGAGAGGACCGCCGCCCGCGCCCGCGCGCTGGGCCTGTCGCTGGCCTCGCTCGACGAGAATGCGCCGCTCGATCTGACGGTGGACGGCGCCGACGAGGCGGACCGCGAGCTGACCCTGATCAAGGGCGGCGGCGGCGCCCTGCTGCGCGAAAAGATCGTCGCCGCCTCGTCCAGGCGCATGCTCGTCATCGCCGACGAGAGCAAGCTGGTGGCGCGGCTCGGCAAGTTTCCGCTGCCGGTCGAGGTCCTCGAATTCGGCCACAAATCGACCGCGGCGCGCCTTGCAATGGCCGCCAGGGCGCTCGGCTACGGCGACGTCGCCATCACGCTGCGCCTGCGCGACGGGGCCGTCTTTCGCAGCGATTCCGGCAATCCGATCTACGATTGCGCCTTCGGCGCCATCACCTCGGCGGCGAAGCTGGCGCAGGCGATCTCCGCCATTCCCGGCGTCGTCGAGCACGGCCTGTTCATCGGCATCGCCACCACGCTCGTGATCGCCCATCCCGGCGAAGTCGAGATCATTGAACGCGAAAAATAAGCGGCCACAGCCGGCGCAGCAGGCGCGTCTGGAAGTCCGGCCCGCGCTCCGGCGCGACGCGCAGCGCGTAGCGGCGCTGGCGGCCGAGGCACGGCAAGCCGCCCGGATCGGCGCAGGCCAGCGTCGGGCCGCCCGGCGCGTCCGCCGCCGCGCGGTTCGGTGCCGCCACCCCCGCCAGCGCCCCCATCATGTCGTCCATCATCTCGTAGGAGAGCACGAAATAGCCGTGGCCGAACGGATCGCCCGGCGCGCCGCTGGCATCGATCACGTCGACCAGGCCGTAGCGGCCTTCGACATATTGCAGGTCCTTTTCCGGCACCCGTCCGGCGCGCGGGATGCCGCCATGCACGCCTTCGGAGGTGACCAGGATCAGGTCGTTGTCCGAGGCATAGACCGTGGCGCGGTGGACGCAGGGCGCGCTATGCGCCAAGAGGTGCCCGAAATCGTCGTTGTCGTGCTCGGCGCTGACGTCGGGCGCCACCAGCAGCAGTTCATGCGCCATCGGCGTGGCGTGGCGGGTGCACAGCGCCGCCAGCGCCGTCAGCGTGACCCGCGCGCCCATGCTGTGCGCCACGATATCCACCTCGAGCCCGCTCGCCGCCAGCGCCCGCAGCACGTCGATCAGCAGCGGCACGGCATAGCCGCTGCGCTCGATGTCGGCGGCATAGCGGTCGAACTTGCCCTCGCTGCTCCAGCTGAACAGGGCATTGGCGCATGGCCATTGCGTGTCGGTGGCGAGCTGGCCGCTGCGCATCAGCGCCGTCTGGAAGGTCTGGTTGTAGCCGTGCACGAACAGCAGCACCTTGTTGCAATGCTGCGCCCTGGCTTCGTCCAGCACGGCGCGCGCGAACGCCTCCATGTCCGCCGCCCCGTCGCAGTCGATGGTCTGCGGCTTCTCCGCCGAGGCCCAGCGCGGCATGGCGCCGGCCCGGAATGCGCTGGGGATGGCGAGATGGGCGATGCCGCAATGGCTGGCCGAGCTCCAATGCAGGCCATAGCCCAGGGCACTGTCGTCGGCCTCGCGGTCGGTGGCGAAGATCACGGTGGGATGGCTGACCGCATTGTCCGCCCGCGCCCACACCGAGCGGATGTCGTCGTGGCGCAGCGAATCGGACAGCGTGCAGGCCGAGACGGCCAGGCCGGCGCATAGCAGGGCTGCGCCGCGCAGCCACGTCCAAGCCTGTTGCATGCCGGGTTCGGCCCCCCATAGATAGAGCCGATAGAACCCCGTCCCTCAGGCCCAAGGCAAGCACGGAAACGCGACATGGCCCAGTACGACTACGATCTCTTCGTCATCGGCGGCGGCTCCGGCGGCGTCCGCGCCAGCCGCATGGCGGCGCAGGCCGGCGCCCGCGTCGCGCTGGCCGAGGAATCGCGCATGGGCGGCACCTGCGTCATCCGCGGCTGCATTCCCAAGAAGCTGTTCGTCTATGCCAGCCAGTTCGCCGAGGATTTCGCCGACGCCGCCGGTTTCGGCTGGAGCGTCGGCAACACCAGCTTCGACTGGCCGACGCTGATCGCCAACAAGGACAAGGAGATCGCCCGCCTCGAGGCGATGTACACGCGCAACGTCAAGGCGGCGGGCGTCGAGATCTTCGCCGACCGCGCCATTTTCGAGGATCCGCACACGCTGCGCCTCGTCAACGACAACCGCACCGTCACCGCCGCGAAGATCCTGATCGCCACTGGCAACCGGCCGACGCGCGAACTCGGCACCACGCACATGATCAAGGGCGGCGAGCTTTGCATCACCTCCAACGAGGCCTTCCATCTGGACAAGCTGCCGGGCCGCATCCTGATCGCCGGCGGCGGCTATATCGCGCTCGAATTCGCCCACATCTTCCACGGCCTGGGCTCGAAGGTCTCGCTGCTCTATCGCGGCGAGAAGGTGCTGCGCGGCTTCGACGAGGACATCCGCGACGCGCTGCTCGAGAACATGCAGAAGATCGGGCTGCATGTCGCGCTGGGCTGCGAGTTCACCAGGATCGAAAAGCGCGGCGATTGCCTGCACGCCGAGACCAACAAGGGCGACGTGATCGAGTGCGACCAGATCATGCTCGCCATCGGCCGCGCCCCCAACACCGACATGCTGCAGGTCCACAAGGCCGGCGTCGCGCTGGGCAAGCGCGGCGAGGTCGTGGTCGACCGCTATTCGAAGACCAGCGCCGAGCACATCTACGCCATCGGCGACGTCACCGACCGCGTCCAGCTCACCCCCGTCGCCATCCACGAGGCGATGTGCTTCGTCGAGACGGCGTTCCGCGACAACCCGACCATGGCCGATCACGAAGACATCCCCACCGCCGTCTTCACCACGCCCGAGATCGGCGTCGTCGGCATGAGCGAGCTGAAGGCGCTGGGCCTCGGCCACAGCATCGACGTCTACAAATCGGTGTTCCGTCCCCTGAAGCACACGCTCAGCGGCCGCGAGGCGCGCACCACCTTCAAGCTGATCGTCGATGCGAAGAGCGACAAGGTGCTGGGCTGCCACATCTTCGGCGACCACGCCGCCGAGATCATCCAGGTCGTCGGCGTCGCCCTGAAGATGGGCGCCACCAAGAAGCAATTCGACTCGACCATCGCCCTGCATCCGAGCGCCGCCGAGGAACTCGTGACCATGCGCACCAAGAGCTACAGCAAGACGCCTTGATCCTG
>Ga0210397_10000292_pt1 | contig 35981 bp, 26 predicted proteins | sample IncBWH2OmetaG_FD_160126 | JGI IMG/M metagenome (GOLD analysis project Ga0210397, IMG submission 160126) | Forest soil microbial communities from Barre Woods Harvard Forest LTER site, Petersham, Massachusetts, United States - Inc-BW-H-2-O ...
CGGACGTCTGCCGCCGATGCCAGGATGGGGCCGAAGGAGCCGCGTTCGACAGTTTTGTCGAAGGAGGAAGAGGCGATGGTGAGGGTGCTGCCCCCGCCAATCGGCAATGTCGCTCTGCAGGTAAGGGGCGGGTAAAATTCCGATTTCCTGACGCGAGCCGGCGACGGCTTCCGCCCGGTAGCGGATGTCCACCCTCGACCGACTGACCGCACCACCACTCAGAATTGGTTTTGCGAACAATTGGGGTGGTGCCCAAAGTGTGGCTCGTTTTCGAGATAGCATTATCCCCCCGTAACAACGGGGGGGGGATATAGCTATCTACACGGCGAGCCGCACTTTTGGCACCCAAAATAATTTTTGAGGGCACAGCAATTGCCTTGCAATAAGGAGGAGCAAACAAGACGGAATAAATGAAAGAAGGCTACCAACTTCTCAATACTCGTCCGCGCGTATGACGGTGAACGAAAGCGAGTGGTCCATGATTGGGGTAGCCTTATCTGCTGGTCTCACGAGCTCATTTCTCACCGAGCGTGGCCATAGTCTGCGCTATGAGCTGACGTACTTCCGCGCTGAATTGAGGTTCGAAGCGCACGATGAAGAGAGCGGCGATCACGAGCAAAATGATGAGCAACGCGAGCCAGGCTCGAAAACTAAAGATCGTGAGGGTTATGACTCTTGGGCCCCATGGCAAGTGAATGCTGAGTTCAACCTCTCGTTCGATCTGATCCATGGCGCGACCCTAGCTATGACCGCACCGATCTATCAGACGCCACCAGAGTTAACTATTTGATTTTTCAGTATATCCTTCCTGTTGTCCGATCAGAATGACAGAGGACTATGTTCGTCTCAGATGGACAAAATCTCCAATGGTATTCGCACCAAAATACCCCAATAGTTCTAGACAGAATTGGAGACTCTAGAACCCCGGGACACGGCATTGCGACTGGCCGAAACATTCCAATCCCGACTGACGGCCTCCTCGAACGCAGGCGTGGTGCGCGCTTTGAAAGCACACTTGCTTTCTGTTGCGTTTACGACCGCGTACCAAAACGCTCTGGAACGCACGGTGCTGTGCACACCATGTGACGGTGACACCCAAACAATTGCGACGAACAGCAAGGTTCTCAAGAACCTGAATACACTTCCGGTGCTGCAATTCGTGTGGATCGAGTCAGGCTACATCAACCAACTGGAACTGGAAGAAACAGGTCTGACGATGAGTATAGGCGAGTCCAATCTAACTACGCACGGGCTAGCGGTGATGCTCGCGGACACCCCATCAGCGGTGAGTGCTTCCATCAAGCGCGTAGATGCGATTGTCACTGCTGGCGCTGCCTACGGTCTTATTAGCAGGCGTCAGGTTCATGTTAAGCGAACCACAATCGCCGGAACTGTGGCGCTCCACGATCTAATGGTTCTGACTTCAAATGACCACTACAGGGCACTTGAGGGGCGTTCAGCAACAGACCAAACGCCCCATGCTGTCGGCTGAAGGAATGTAGTATGAGCCAGCTAGTTCAGGTCACAAACTTTGTTAGCGATGTCAGTCGCGTCACCCGGATAGATGATCTTCGCGTGCTGCTCGATCGTGTCGTACGCGAAATTGGTTTTGACTATTACGCGCTGGTTCATCATGTGGACGACCGACATGTGGCACTGAGAGGGGCAAGATACGTTCGATTGATCAACTATCCAGTTGCGTTTGGGCAAGCGATGGGAGCTGCCTATTTTGCAGACGACCCCGTCGCGGCGGCTTGTCAAAAATCTGCCGCGCCATTTGTTTGGACCGACATTCCGTTGATTCTCACGCTAACGCCTCGCCAGCAAGACATACTGCAAGCAGCGACAGACGCGGGTGTGGGCGATGGGTTTACGGTTCCCATTCATGTTCCCGGAGAAGCGACCGGTTCTTGCTCGTTTAGTACGCGGCTTGGCCGCTCCGCGCCCAATGCTTCTTTCGCTTCTGCTCACTATCTCGGCTGCTTCGCGTTTGAGGCGGCGCGGCGAATTGTTCATAGCAGCAGCAATGGAGGCGGCGCTGGATCGGCGCGGAATGGCGATCCTCGGCTGACTCGCCGTCAGTTGGATTGCATTGTGCTTGCTGGACGCGGCAAGAGTGATCGCGACATTGGGCAACTCTTGGGAATTAGTGAAAACACGGTCAATCAGCACATCGAGCAGGCAAAGCGCAGGTATGAAGTCTCGACACGGATGCAATTGGTGATTCGTGCGCTGTTTGATGGCGCAATTACTTTTCCAGATCTCGTCGATTGCTACCCGGTTGGGGAGTATCAAACGGAAGCTGGCAGCAAGAAATCGACAGCAGAAGAGCCGGTTTCGATGGCTAAATTGAGCAGTCTTTTCTTCGACAAAGGCGCGTTAGTTCACTGATGCCATCCTATGTAAAACGGCTTGAACAGACCTTAACGCTGCTCTGCACAGTGACTGTTTTGCGCGCCCACTAGCCGCCCGGTTTCCGTTTGTTGATTTTCTTCAAAGTTTCGAAGGACCGTGCGCATCCGGTGGAGGCCACGGTCGTTGCGGCCAACGTTTTCGGTATCCGAGTCTGAAGATTGCCCGTCGCTTCCTCGACCTACCGAAAAGCAAACTGGCGACGGTGGGACGCGGCGCGCCATTCCGGCGCAGTGGGGCGATTTCTGAATTGGCTAGCCGGGACGGCCTTGCCGGAGGCGCATTCGCCCAACCAGGGGGCCTTTGGGGATGGGTCACCATCGCATGATCCAACTAATATCTTTTGATATCAGGTATTTAGGAGAACTTGTGGTATGATTTCAGGCGCTCCAGGTGGCTATTGCCATGCTCGAAAAAGGTCTTTTGGGAAGTCCAGCAATTGCTGCGTCGGGTAATTTAGACTGGTTTAGCCGCTCCGAACTCTGGCGCACCCATCGTTCCGTAATTCGCGGTCGCCCGAAGAAATTCAAATATCGCGAACCACTGATCTTATGCGGACATGGGGCATATGTTCGGGTCGATCATGGCTCGCTACTTATTCGAAATGGATTTACCCACTATCCGCAGACGCGCGACGAATTTCGGCTATTTCCCGGCGACGCGAACTTGCCCGACCGAATTGTCATGCTCGATATTAGCGGAGCAATTTCCTTCGACGCCCTTAGTTGGCTTTCCGATCAGAAAATTACCCTGGTCCAATTAGATTGGCGCGGCGAGGTGTCCTTTGTCGGAAATAGCTCGGGATATTGCGCCAAGAGGGAAATCGCCGAGGCCCAATTGGCGTTCCGCAGAAATAGTCGCGCTTTGGTTTTCTCGCGAACCTTAGTCGAGCAAAAGATTTCAAATTCTATTTTGACTTTGAAGAATGTTTTTCCAAAAACCGAAAATCGCGAATTGGCAATTTCCCGACTACATAATTGGATATCGAAAATCCGAAAATCGAATAAATCACTTTCCACTTCGGCACTGTTAGGATTTGAAGGCGGCGCGGCAGCGGCCTATTTTCGAGGATGGCATGGCGTTCCGCTCAATTGGACCGGCTTGAAGAAAAAACCAATTCCCGACAATTGGCTGGAAATCGGTCCCCGCAATATGGCGTGGCGCAAAGGTGGAGAAAATGCCCGACACCCGATTAATGCCATGCTCAATTATGGCTATGGCATGCTCATTAGCCAACTGCGCGCCCAGGTAATTGCTACGGGTCTCGACCCCTCTATCGGAATTACGCATGGCAATTCGAAAAATCGGTTACCGCTCGTTTATGACCTAATGGAACCACTGAGACCTGTAGTCGATTGCGGGGTATTGAGCTTTGCTCTTTCGCACACATTTTCGCCAGGTGATTTTACGATCAATCGCGTTGGCGCTTGTCGTATTAATCCGCAGTTGGCAAAAATCGTGGCGAAGCAGACATCCGACTTTCCAGTCAGTGGCGTCGTGAACGATTTCCTCAAGTTGTTGCGCTGACAAGCTCTTCCAGAGCTTACTTCGTCACAAAAGGTTGCGGGCGTTACGAAAGTCGTGCCAGTTCAACTTCTTTGAACCAATTGTTATAGCTCGGTTGGTCGCGCATTCCCTCCCGCACCCTCTTCGGCGAGAAAACTTTTCGGAACCGGGCGTCAGTTTTCCCCAGATCGCGCATTTGGAGCGAGTCATGCCGGGTCTGTTCCGCTTTGTCGGCAAGCGATGCGATTTCCGTAGTCGAAAGCAATTCGTTGGACTCCTGCCTCAACATAGCAATTCCCAATATCAAAATGTCCACAATCCAATCGGATTTCTTTCTTGCGATCCACGCTACCAGCCGAAGCCCAAATGCTCTTGGGCCATATATCCATGCGGTTGCGTCATAGAAAGCCAGTCCAGCGCGCAGGGCATTCCGCGCGTCGTCACGAGCGGCAAAAATTGATTGCGTTGGACCGTGGACAATCTTAGAGAGAGCGCCGGTTTCAAAGGATTTCGCCATTGCCCTGAGAATGAGCGGCAATGTTTTCACAAGTAGCAGCTTATGGCCCATGGCGGTGTCAGTTTCAGACGCACCAATATCCAGTGCATCAATTGTCACCGTTCTGTCGAGAGCTTCTTCTTCATTCGGTCCGGGCAAATCGAATTGTTGGAAGTCTCCAGTCGCGACCAATAGCAGCACGCCATAGTGAGCAGCCAATTCATTTCCCGATAGGCGGCGTCTGATCCGGGATAGAATGATGTTCGATTGCGATTTTCCGGCCATCCGCTCCTGGAGCGTTGGTTGATCCGTTCGCTCGTCGTCACGGTCTAGGTATTGCCTGATTCGCGATATTCCTCTGTCGAAGCGATGAGCTGATTTTATCAGCTGCGGTCGCCAATATCTGTCGTCAACGGGATAGCCCGCCAGCCATAGGTGATGACCGACGTAATTGGGGTCTTTTTTGACTTCCAAAAGGCGAGCCAGCGCAGTGATCTGAGCGCTCGTACCGGCTGGATAATGAATTGTGCTGCCATGGTATTTGTGTGGGACCTGCGCAATGGCGGGCAACAGTCCTTTGCGCCGATGTCGAATCATCTGTTCGGCGGAGAGCCCGTTGCCATCGAGACATGTGTCGATTTCCGCCTGTGTCTCCCAGCCGTCGAACTGCTTCTTATCCGTCTCCATAGAGCCCTACGCCAAACGCCAATTTCCAAGATTCATGCCCAGTAGGTCTGTGCCCTCTTAACAACGGAGCATGGACATGAAGTCTCGTAAACAAAAGCAGCCAAAAAGGCGTCTTGGCAAGCGAAGAAACGTGAAGGCGCGGCCTAGCGTTTCGGCGCCCGCAAATCAGCGAACCAAAACGAAGCGCAGGCGACTACCAGCCGATCCTAATGATCCTCGCGAGAAGGCGTTGGAGCTAATGAAGCTGGGCGTTTCAGAAACGGAGGCAGCTCAAACGTATCGCATCGGCAGAAAGCGGCTTGCGCGATATCGTACCCAAAACACGTCATCGAACTGGAAGGGTCGAAAGTGGCGCATTGTAGACCGCCGCCCCGTCAACATGCTGATTGCATCGCGCGGGAAAATCACGGTCATCACCGTGCCGTTTCGTTCCAAAGGCAAGGTTGGACGGTACTGGAATGCAGTAAATCAATTTCTCGAAGACAATGACCCGTCTCATCTGAAGCCCTTCACCAATTCCGGTATACGCGATACCAGCCACAAATTGCATCCATGGGAAGCAGACCCGAACACGCTTCGCAAGTTGGATAGCATCGGTGAACTCAAATTCGTCGACATCTATTCCAACGTTGCTCAGTAGGGAGGCGACCCTGACCGACGAGGACCGCTTCTTTGAACGGCAGCGCCAAAATTGGACCAATTTACGTCGCCTCGGAGTAAGGGCCGCGAATTGTACCGAATGCACCGAGACGGACCCGAGATGCTTTATCGGGGATTTGAGTCAAGCAACGCGCGATGGCGACACGCTTCAAACGGTGTGCGAGCGGTGCAAGCGTAAGCTGGCATCGCCCAAGGATACCGAAGCTGTCGATGCCAAGTGGAGTGCATTAAGGAAAGCGGGGGTACGGAACGACCAGTGCTATTGCGGCGAGGACAATCCATTCTGCCTGGAAGCGGATCACGTGGACGGACGCAGATCAAGCAGCCGAGTCATAGGGTGCTGTATCAATTGTCACCTTAAGCGCACGTCGCGGCAATTGACGGAGTACCCATCCGATAGCGTCAATCCGAATAGCGAACTGATTGTCGCCAGAAATAGGCTGCGCGGAACGATTGAGCATCTGGAACTGATCGCGGAAGGATTACGACCAATCGAGAAAATGTTGCACGATATGTCGGCGAGCGAGTTCGATTCTTACGGAAATGGCCCCAATGCGGAAGGTCGGTCGGAAGACGGCACTAAGACGTGATGACGTACCAACTGACCACTTGGCTGTTTCGCTGCGCTCTTATGTAATTCTCCCGTCAAAGAAAACTCCGGCGAGCTTGGCAAGCTCGCCAATCGGCAAATGGCGGGAGACGCCGGAAGCGCGGCAGCGGTCGAGCAATTGGGTACTCATATTCGATTGCGAAACCCGAACAACGCCGGATCAAAGCCTGAGATTCGGAACGTATCAACTGCGCCATAACGGACGGCTATCCGAGCGCGGCATATTTTACAGTTCGGAAACGGTGACGGCGTCCGAACTGGAAGTCTTGCGCGACTTTGTTAGGCGCGAAAGGCCTGGCGACGATGGCGAGGTCATCCGATTGCGAACGCGCGCCAAATTCGTGGAACTGGTGTTCTATGGCAGGGCTTATCATGTTGGTGCACAAATTGTTGGCTTCAACCTGCCATTCGATATTTCGAGACTGGCGATAAAGCACGTCAATGCCCGGCGTGCCATGAAGGGCGGTTTTAGCTTCACCCTCATCGATGACGAAAAGTGGCCGACCGTCTCGGTCAAGCATTTGTCGGCTCGTAGTTCGTGGATTCGTTTCACCGGCACAAGGCCCAAGGGACGGGGACACGATGACAGCCGCGACGAACTCTTTGACGAGCCGCGCACCACAGATCGCGGTTATTTCGTCGACGTTAAGACGCTGTCTGCATCGCTCTTGAGCGATTCGCATACGCTGGACAGTTTGTCGAAGCTCCTCAAAATATCGCATCCGAAATTGGTCGCAGATCGTCACGGTGAGACCATTGCGCCGGACTATGTCCGCTATGCCATGGGCGATGTTCAAGCGACATGGGAGTGCTTCGATATTCTTACGAAGCAACTTGCCGCGCTCAACCTCAAGGACACTAACGCCTATGACCTGTACTCGGAAGCGAGCCTTGGAAAAGCCTACTTAAGAACCATGGGGGTAAAGCCATGGCGGGAAATGCAGCCCAATTTCCCGCCGCGACGCCTGGGCGAGGTCATGAGTGCGTATTTTGGGGGCCGCTCGGAGGTCCATATTCGGCGTGAGATTGCCGAGGTCATACATTGTGACTTTCTCTCCATGTACCCAACTGTGTGCACGCTCATGGGGTTGTGGAATTTCGTTACCGCCAACGGCATCAGGGAAAGGGCAGATACCGAAGGGGTCAAGCAGTTTGTCTCACGGTGTACGCCCGATAAACTGCATTCAAAAACCGCGTGGCAGAAGCTGGCTGCCATTGTGCAGGTGCTTCCCCAGCACGATCTATTCCCGGTGCGGGCGCGTTATGGAGGCGATGATCAAGCAACAATCGGCCTGAATTACCTGACCAGTGACGAGCCCATGTGGTTCACGCTTGCCGATGTATTGGTCTCAAAGGTTCTGACGGGCAAAACGCCCAAAATATTACAGGCCATTCGTTTTGATCCCGACGGGAAGCAACCGGACTTGCGTTCGGTAACTGTCGCCGGTCGCACGATCCAGCCCGCCAATGACGACTTTTACAAATCTCTCATCATGCAACGGTTGGAGATTGCCGACCGGATCAAGAGCTCACCGGAAGAGGAAAAACCGCGTCTGGAAAGTGACCGTCTCGCCATCAAGATTTTGGCCAATGCGACCAGCTACGGAATTTTTGTCGAGCTAAACGTCAAGGACTATGATCGCGATAAGGACATGACCGCTTTTGGAGCGCGTGGAACGAGCGCGGAAATTCGCTCGAATAAGTTCGAGGAACCGGGCCGATATTTTCACCCACTATTGGGAACGCTTATTACCGGAGCGGCCCGCTTCATGCTCGCCTTGGCCGAGCGCCAAGCTATCGATCAAGGATTGGACTGGGCTTTTTGCGACACCGATAGTCTTGCCATCGCCAATATCTCGAAATTGCCTCTCACCGAATTCAAGCGCAAAGCGATTGCGGTGCGGGATTGGTTTTCAAACCTCAACCCGTATGGGCGCACGGAATCGATTCTTCAGTTAGAGAAAGTCAATTTTCCGAAGGGCGGGCCTAGCAATATTTCAGCGCTCCAGCCGCCGTATTGCCTGACCGTATCGGCTAAGCGCTATGTGCTGTTTAATCGGGATGGCGACGGCGCACCCATTATACGCAAAGCGTCCGGCCACGGTTTGGGCCATCTGTCGCCACCCTACGACGAGACACCCGAACAACGCGGCAAGCGCATCAAAGAAATCGGTGTTCCCTTGTGGCAGGAGGACACATGGCGTGAAATAATCCGCGCCTCAGATGCTGGCATGCCAGATCAGGTACAATACTCGCGACTCAAGAATTTCGATTTCGCAGCGGCTAGTCGGTACGGAGCAACCAAGCCCGGACTCCTGCAATGGTTTGCGGGTTTCAATGGCGCCAATAGCGACGAAAAGCTCTACCGAGAACAAGTCAAACCGTTCAACTTCTTATTGTCGTTACAAGCGAAATCGAGACCGGATATGGCGTCGTCGGACATGGCGGCTCTGAGCGATCCGCTCTGGTACCGACGAGAACCACGTCCGGCGGCTCCATATTCAAGCGATGTTGAGCAAGCCTCAAAATCTGCGTTCGACCGGGACAAACGCGAATTGACCAGAATTCCAGATAGCTGGCTGAAATCCTACGCTCGCAGTTTGGTCCGCTACCACATGCACCCAGAGGCGAAATTCTGGGGCGGAAACTACGATGAGCGGGGCACGCTTCGCCGTCGGCACGTTCATGCTTTGGCATTTCGTCAGATCGGCAAGGAGGCTGACAATCTGGATGAGCGCGAATATATCGGCGATAGCGACGACGACACAATTGAATACGAATTCGGACGAACAGACAGACACAATCTGCGTCAGTGTATTCTGGACGCGCAGAAAACGCTAGGTATCAGCGACCGTGAATTCTGTCGGGTGGCAAGAGTCTCGCACCATACGATGGCTGCACTGCGGGGCGGAGATGCCGTACCCGACGCTACACTAATAAGGCTGGCAGATACTGCTGAATGGACGCGCCGCAATCGCGCAGGATGATCTCCGGGTCTAGAGAACTATGCATGGGGGCAGCAGTTTGGCACCCGATAGCGGATGTGCCGACTTGGGTGCTGACCGTGTGTATTTTTGGGCGCGATATCAGGTCGGTGCGACCTCTAAATATGGACCGTCGGCATCGTATGGATTGTCTTTTCCCGAGAAAGTCGCGGCGTCGGCCAGACGGAAATCGTCGTCGACAAATATCCAATCGACCAGGGCTGCTGCAGGTGTACCTACCGGCGCGAGCTGGCGCCGCTGTCTATAAGCCTCTTGACGCCTCTTCAGCCAATTTCCGTCATCCGCAAATCGTGCGAGTAACTCCAGCACAGCACTTACGGCTGAATCGGGAGCATCTGGCTCAAACGCCTGCTTTTGGCCGACCATTGCCTGCCAGAAGCTAAGAACCGAGTGCTGAGCTGAGTTAGGCATTCCAATTTCACGGAGTCTCGACCGACGGACGTTCAACTCGGAACTGGGCCCCTTGGCCCCAGCTTCAGTGGAGAAGATAAGCGGCAAATGTGCGACTAAGCTCAACGGCTGGCTTTGGTAGTGAGGCCGGGGGCGTTGATCGACGGTACGCAATAAATCGAGGTCAGCAATGACCATTGCACACTCGTGACGTCCGAGAGGGCCCGCTTGATCCAGTTTTTGAACCTGATAGACCCCCGGCGCGATGTCACCATATGGGCTTTCGATTGTTTCGCTTGAAGTCCAACCATCTAGCCCGATGAAACAACTGCCGCCGCAGGCATACGAGTCGGAAACAGCGTTGCAAAATGCTGTAACGAGACCAGCTGCCAAGTGCTGGTTTTGTCCAAAGATATGGTAGTCGGCAGACCGGTTTGTCATTGCCGGAATTATCATCAATGTCCTTTGAAGCGCTTCTCCTCTCGCGAAATCTTGTTCGGAGTCGAGATGTTTTGGCAATCCGTTCCGATATGAAGTCCACTTTGCAAATTCAAAGACGTCTTTGCTTATCCACTGCTTAATGGTTTCAGAGGTCGGAGGTAGATTGTATCGCTTAGCCAACCTATCGCACTCTTCAATTACTCCGATGAAATTTGCACTGCTTGCATGAGGGAATATTTCTGAACAGATAAGTTCTAACGAAAACGTTCCCAACCTGAACGGGTCATGTTGATTGGTTAGAAGCGGCTGCCAAGGGCTGGTAAGCGGAGGGCGAATGAGTTCCTTCGCCGCAGCCGAAGGATACCTCTTTTGACGCCAATACCATTTCACTGCTGCTGCGGCGCCCTCATTCGAAGCAGCATTTAGGCAGGTTAGTATCGCCTCATGCGCATGAAACCGCGTTGCCCCGTTTGGTGCGTTGTCGCCCACCGCTTTCGAGAATTGCACAATGGGAGCATTTACAAGGTCAAGGGCCGTTCCGCTGGATACGCGAAACGTCCCGGCCCAGAGCGTTTGGGGCGCGCTCTTCTGAGCGAGCCGGCGGGCCAGCCAATTCACTGTTTCTGGCCTCACGCTGTATTCAGGCAGCACGAGCCCATCAACGCCAAACTCAACGCATGTTTCGAGCGCCGCGAGCAGAATTGTTCTCCTGCGATGCTCTGACAGCGATAGGAAACTTCCACCTGCCTTGATTTGCTTTTCGTCGGGAGGTTGAAGTCTGCCACCGTTTGTAACCGCTAGCCGTTCGGTTTGTCCTAGATGGAGGCCGGGATCATAGTAGGAGTCCACAACGTCCCATTGAAGTATTGCAACCCTATGCAAGCCGGGACGCTTCTGGTTTTTGCGTGCTCTCCATGACTTACGTTGAACCGCGCGTATCCCCGCTTCTAGATATTGATCGTCACGATCATGCGTTACGTTGGTTTTAGGTAGCGGCAATGTGGACCGAAGGGAATCTCCAACAAACTCTTCCGAACCGTCTGCCGCCGAAGACTGCCGCTCTGTTGATTCCTCGGGGCTCTGCTCAGAGCGATCCACTTCCGGATGGGAGACTGCCACTTGCTCCCAGCGCCTCTCGTCGAGTGCATTGCCAAAACTCGCAATTGCAAGTTTGCGTGAAACGAGGTGCAAAGCTAGTAGGAGTTGATCGCTACGCGCCGCGCTATAAATGTATTTGATGCGACTGTCCTGATCGTAGCTTTCTAGACCGCCCCGTTCGCCTCGGATGTATGCCAAGTCAATTTGCCAATCGGCAATCACATAAGCGGTGCGGTCTTCCAGATAAACGGTCGGTCGATTGCCAGATGTCCGTTCGGAACGCGGGTTGATATAAGTGACGCTCGTAGAGACGCGATAAGGTAGCAGGCGATCAATCGCAGCTAGAACGGCGATGAGGCCTATATTTGCATGAAGAGGTACAAAGGCATCCCACGGCCATAGGTTGTCGTCGCTCGCTACCTCCGCGTTCTTTCCTAGAAACGAAATTAGTTGCTTGAAGCTGTCTTCAGCCAGGGTTCTGTCTTTGGTTGAAACTGGAACCAACAATGGTCGGCCTGGGCTTGCACCTTCTCTTGTCGGTATCAGCTGAAGCAGCAGGCCGACCAACACAGCCCATCCAACTGGGGTAATGGAGTCACGCAGCTCGTTTAATGATTGTCGGCGTGCCTGCAGAATGTCAACAAAGGCTGATAACAGCAGTTGAACTTGCTCTTTTGTGTCTGATCCCGGACTACCCTCTGATTCTTCGATCAGAAGCACATCGGCACCGAGCTGTTCCTGCAGCCATTCCTCGTCCGGCTCCATCTCAGTAATCTGATTGCGCGAAAACTCATCTAGAGTCGCCGCTGATTCAAAGGCAGTCGAGCGAAGAGCGGAGACGACACCAAGAATCCGGCAACCCAGCACAAGTGTCTCGGTCACCGTCGCAAATTCGCTGCCAATACCATCCTTGACCGCAGCCAGTCTCCCGCTCAATGCAAACCACGCGGCAGAGGGCCTACGCCCCGGCAACCGATCAAGCGATGGTTGCGGCCAGTATTGTGCAGCTTCAGGAAAGGAACGACTTGCCCTACCAACAGATCGGCAAAGCAGCGCAGCGGGCGCTCCACCCCGTTCAAGCCGATGCGCCCCCTGCGAGCGCTCGTTCATGAAGACACCTTCGGCAATTACACAGACAAGCAATCCCGCACACGCAGCAACGGAATCACACCGATCAAACTGCTCAAGAAACTTCAATCCTCGTTCAATTCGTGTCGGAATTGACGCGCCTTCTGCAATGCTGCCCGGCCCCCACCTATTTGCACCAGACAGTCGCGGCATGGCTCTCGCAATCATCGCACTCTTCCGCTGTTCGTCGGTCGATAGCGACACGTCGGCGTGCGAGTCTAGGCCGTCGTGTTCATCTTTTGATTCATCCGCTCGACCCACAAGGTCTCTGATCGCCCATCCAAATCGCCAATAGTCACTTCCATTCTCAAAAACACTTCTAGCTTCCAGTGACTGGCCGACGCGAACGAAAGCGTGCCCATCGGCCGACGACTTTGGTGCTGTCCAGCAGACAACTCGAAACGAGTCTGCGTCCGCACCAGGGGTACCACTCGGTCCAAAAAACGAGAAAACCGTCGGCAAAGGGACGTGACTATCGAGCCCTTGTTTCAGGGGAAGCCACCGCCGATGGAGAGCTCTGTATGTTGCAGCAATCCGCGAAGGGGACCAGTTGATCTCTTGCTTTAATAGAAGGACGGCTCCGTCAGGCAGCGCCCCCTCTGAAAGTTTGACGCCTGCAATGGTGGATGAACTACCGTTCTCTCTAGTCGTCCAACTGACCCCTGAGGGAAATTCGTCTTCAGAAACGTCTTGGGCTGTGGCCAATAGCAGCTTTTTGTCTTCGCACCACAGAAGTATTCCCGGCACTTGTATGCCGGGAGGAGACGGCAGGGCGTGCACGTCTGTCGTGTTTGCAATTAATCTAAGTAGTCGTGGCCGTTGCTGCACCAAAGTTGCAAAGCGATGGTGCGCGAGGTTGATCAACGACGAAGCAGCATCACGCTCAATCGCCCTGTCGGCGTCGGATGTCCCATCGGTGTGCTGCAGCCAGATACCAAGAATGTCCCGTGCAATACCGTCGATACCCGAAGCGGATACGACTGGTGCAAATGGCAGCTGCTCAGGAAGGTCGGTAATGCCGGACGCAGTGTCAGCAGTTCGCTGAAGTTGAACAATCACATGGTGGAGCCAGCAAAAAATCACATCTGAATTGGGAGATAGGGGCGGCTGGCTGAATGCCACCAAGGAAGGTTCAAAGCGTGCCAAAGGAGCAGTTATGGTTGAAGGGAGTCTAATGGCGGTCGGGGTATTTTCAGGCTCGACAACCCTTCGAATTGCTCCAATGGTCGACGATATATTGGCGTCTAGCGACCGGCGTCGGATGCGCTGTGCGGAAAGGCGCCAAATGGTGGCTATTTGAGTTCGAATATCAAACCTACTCAGAAACAACGAAGCTGTCTCTGAACTCATAGCCAGAGCCGCAAAGTGTTCTGGAAGATTATCAAGCGCAGCAATTGCAAGGCGATCTAGGTGTGATTCAACTCGCGCCAACGCTTCAGTGTCAAATGAGTTCTTCGATAACTCGAGCCTGAGACAACGCTCCAATGCATCGACACAGGCGATCGCGGCATCCCTGTCGAAACCATGTGCCAATGGCAGCGGAGCGTCGCTTGCGAGGTGGACCAGACGAACGAATTCTTCGGCCATCGCTCTGCCGGATTGATAAAGGCTGCAATCCACACTTTGAATCCATATCGCTCTATATGCTCGTGCTCTATCATTGAACCGTAAATCAGGCGCTCGCATTGCGGTTCGAATAGCGTCAATCGCCTTACTCTTGCGTGCGGGGTCTTCGAGAAGTGGGTCCGCGAGATAGCCAAGAGCACTCTTGCGGTCCATTTCGCCCGCGTCGGCAAGCGGGTCCATTGCGTCAGTTGATGGAAGGTCTTGAAGCGGACCGGAAAATCCAAATCCAGATCGATTGTCGGTCAACCACGCCCTAGCTTGCTTCCGGGTCATTGGTGGGGGGACGGTGTTTTTTCGATTTAGCTGAAGGCCACAAAGCCTCAGCTGCTCCTCGATTCGCCGTCGCAATCTCAGTGCGGTCGACATATCCCTACAGATGACGATAATGTCATCTACGTATCTTGCGTACGCCGCCGCGGCGGGAACTGGAATAGCGCCGCCTGACCACTCATTGGCGACCTCTACATCGAGGAGCCTGACTTCCTCTCGCATCACTCTATCGAGTTCAAAAAGCGATACGTTAGCCAAGTACGCCGATAGATCGGGGCCCTGAGGAATTCCCAGATTGTGGCGCGTCGGTTCTATAGAACCTGTCTTCGGATCGTGAACTCTTAGGTTGAACGCGTGACTGGTGAGAAAGTCCACAAAGCTACTCGCCCTCATACTCGCGTCCAAAACATTTGGAGCAAACATCGGCGCAAAGGACCGAGGGCCAAGAAGAGCTTCAGGTATTCGCTTTAGGGCCCTCTGAAGCGGGCTCTTGAGTGCGTTTTCAACAGCTTCTTTTCGGATGTTGTCGTAGAAACCCGATATATCTAATCGAAGAATTTGAATTTCGTCGAATGGCATCCGACTTAGCCGTTGATTCAATGCATCGATGAAACTTCGCCAGCAATCAAAATACCTGCGAAACATTCCTTCGTGTTGCGGCGGCACTTCTTCGCTAACGATTGACATATCGATTTGATAAGCAAAGCTAACTGTCTCGATGTGTTGATCAATACCTTCTGCCTCGCCAGTCGTTTCAATTTGCGAGCCCCTCTCTCGGTCCCGCCAATAGCGCACTGCTGGAATTAATTGGTGAAACGTTGGCGTCGACGCTCGAGGGCGCAGCAGTTCCAGCATGGCATATTGTTGAAGCAATAAATCCTCAGCGACTGGACCAGACTTTACGCGATAGCGTCCCTCGCCTTTTGGAACCTCTCGCGCGAAGAGTGGTGACGATTGACCATCGGCTGAGCCCAGTCGTGCCTTATGAATATGAAAAAGTGCGGTGGCTGCGGTCGATAATCTCTCCCATGCATCGTCATCTAGGGGAAATTCTCTCCTGGAGGTGGAAGACCTTGCGATGGCCAGGGAGGATAGAAGCGCCGCACGATCATCAACCTTTTCAGCTAAAGGCTTGATTGGCGCTGTCGAGGGAGTGTGATCAACGGGCGCACGCGCGTAGTCAAGAATGAGTCTAATGACCTCGACTAGATCGGTGTCATCCGTGTCGCCCTGGGTTCGGATTGCCGGAAGTATACGATCCCAAGAAACGTTCTGAGGTGTGGATAGTGCGATAGAGCGGGCCGCACGCAATTTTGCGAGCCTTCCCCGGTCCGTCCAAGGTATGCGTCGCGGATCCTCGTTGAATTCAAACGCTACGAGAAATGCAAGAGGAGAGACTGCCATTGCCGCCAGGGAAATTTTCGCATCTCTGCTCTCATTTCCGGAAAACAGGCTGTCGGGGTCGGCCTTTTGGGTGAGGGCAATATCTGGCCAAATAACATCCAACAAAAAGGGTGCCCCATCGTGAAGCAAGCGAAGACATGAAAATATCGCGTCCCGTGCACCGCGCCTTCCCGCCTCGTCATGGTCCAGGAAAATATGGATTGAAAGTTCCCGGCCATCAGCCGCGCACTGTTTTTGCACCCTGGAAAGGAGGTCGGATTGTTGTTCGGTCATTGCGGAGCCAAGTATCGCAACCGCAGCGATCCCCAAGCTCTCTAGACGCAGAGCGTCGAACACGCCTTCAGTGAGAAAGAGCTCAAACTCATCTTTTATGTTTTGCTGTCTTTCTCGCGCCAGCCGCTTTAGAACTTCGTCAAAGCGATAGAGAGTTTCTTTTTTGGGGAACCCCGCTGTGAAGAGATATTTCGGGACTTGGTCCCCTGTGGCTCGTGCCGCAAATCCAGCAAATTGACCGCCAGCGTCGCGGATTTCGATTACGAAGCGTTCACCGGCAAAGAACCCCCGAATGTCTGATTTCCAAAGGTCAGACTGATCAACTTGTTCCACCTCCCTTGCAATTCCAGCGACCTTTAACGCCTTCGCGATTGCCGGGCTCCGCCGTGCCTTCTCGAGCAACGGATTTAGCTTCACGATGGCGGTTCCGACTTTTTGCAGCCACTCGGGGTCGAACCGGCGAGACTCCGCAAATTTGCGAAACGAGGCTGAGGGGCGGACGCGTGCAGTCTCTAAGAGTGATCCAAATTCCTCCAAGCCCGAGCGCCGGTCTATTTCCTCCACGTAACTCGCTTCGATTGCAATTCCGGCACGCCTAGCCAGCCACTCGAGGGCGTCTTTAAACGCGGCTCTCTGCACGCCTTGCACTAAATCGATGACATCCCCGTGTGCACCGCACGCGAAACAATGAAAATGATCTCGATCAGAACCGACACGAGCCGCAGCGCGGAAGAAATTTAGTGACGGGCGTGTGTCCTTGTGAAATGGACAGATAGCTCGTCGTTCAGCGCCACGGCTGTTTTCGATTTGTAGACCCAGGTCCCGAGCTACACCGACAATGTCGATAGCCAAGACTTGGTCTAGTACATCTCGTCTATTTTGCCTCGAGCGCGCCAAATAACAGCCTCCGAACTATACTATGCACGTTAGCGCCCGGTATGGGATGCGTCACGCCGATATTCGGCGGACCTTGTCGTCCCGTCAAACGACCCCTTGTGAGGACAAGGGGTTAGCATTCACAATCGGGTTGGTAAGGAGGTAATCGTGAGAGCTGGTTCTGAGTGGGTTATGGTTTGGGACTTGGAGACGGTGCCGGACCTCTCAGCCGCTGCGCGTTTGGCTGGCGAGTTGAACGCGACGGATGAACAAATTAGAGCGGCAGTGGGCAGCGGGTTCCCGAAGCTCCCCCTGCACGAAATCGTTTGCATCGGTGCGCTAATTGCGAATCGGGTAACAGAGGGCTGGCAGATCACTGCGCTGGGAGCGCCCCACAAGGGAGAGCGATCAGAGGCTGAGCTAATCGAAGCCTTTGTGCAGCGAATAGCTCAGATCACCCCCCGATTAGTCACATACAATGGAAACAGTTTTGATCTTCCCGTACTGCGATACCGAGCTATGGTAAATCGCATTCCGGCGCCGGGTTTGTATATGCGACCGTACTTTCAACGCTACACTGATGACGCCGTTGACCTTTGCGATGTGCTCTCTTCCTTTGACGGACGTGGCCGCGTCAAATTGGACGAACTTAGCAAAGTTTTGGGGTTGCCCGGAAAACCGTCGGAAATAGATGGAAGTCGAGTCGAAGAATTTGTAAACGCGGGCCGAATCGCCGAAGTGGCCCTCTACTGTGAAAGCGACGTGCTAAATACCTATCGGATTTGGTTGATATACGAACTCATCAAAGGCTCCATCACTCGTGAACAGCTGAGTTGGAGCGAGGTCCAACTACAAAAGTTCATAGGGGCTCGAAAAGTGCCGAATCCATATCTTTAGACGGTCGGCGCATGGACGCGCATGGGTAGACGCTTGCGACAGGCTGAAGCCTGACACTCCACCACAATATAGCGCAATCAAATTTCGAGGTGCCAAAGGTGCGGCTCCCCGTGTAGATAGTTACATCCCCCCGTAACAACGGGGGAGGACAGGTACGTCAGCGCTTCCACTGCACGCGCTTGCCTGGATCGTAGTCCGGCAAATTGAATCCCGGCTTCGCCGGTTCGGCGGCGAATTTTATCGCCGGGCCGATATGCGGATTGCCCTGCGCATCGTGCAGCAAAATTCCGCGCGCCGCCGCGTTCGCGTCGCCGAACGCGTCTTTCAACGTGCGCACCGGCGCCCAGCACAGGTCGATGGGTTCGAGGAACGCTTCCCATTCGGCGCGCGTCTTCGTCTTGAACAGGCTCTCGAAAAATTCGATCAGCGGCGCCTGCGCCGGCCCCGGCTCGCCCCTGGCGATGGCGAGGAAATCGAGGCGGCCGAGGGCACGCAGCAGGTTCTCGCTGAACTTGGCTTCCGAGCCGGCGAGCACGATGAACTGGCCGTCTTTGGTTTCGTAGAGCCGGTTCATCGCCTGGCCGCCATAGTTGCGCATCTGCCGCGGCACCGGCGCAGCGCCGGCGCCGAGCACGCTGCCGACGACGTTCGGCGTCCAGGCGATGAGCGCGTCGTACATCGCGACGTCGATGTGGTCGCCCCGTCCTGTCCTCTCGCGTGCCAAGAGCGCCATCAGGATCGCCGACAGCGCGGTCAACGACGCAGCCATGTCGGCGGCGACGAGGTTGGGCATGTTGGGCTTGCCGTCGGCGAGCCCGCGCGACAGGTCGAGCGTGCCGGCCAGCGCCTGCACGCCGAGGTCGTGGCTGGGCTTGTCGCGCCACGGTCCCTCCTGGCCGAAGGCGCTGATCGAGCAATAGACGATGCCCGGATTGCGCGCCGCGATCGCCGCGTAGCCGATGCCGAGCCGCGCCGCGACGCCGGGCCGGAAGGCCTCCACGATCACGTCGGCTTCGGCGGCGAGGTCCAGGAAGGCCGCAAGATCGTCCTGGTTCTTGAGGTCGAGCGCGATGCTGCGCTTGCCGCGCGCGATGTTGCGAAACCACACCGCCGTGCCGTCGGCGGCGCGCGTGCCCATGGCGCGCACCGGCTCGCCCACCCCGTTCTTCGGCTCGACCAGGATGACGTCGGCGCCGTGGTCGGCCATGGTCATGGTCAGGTGCGGTCCGGGGAGGAACTGCGACAGGTCGAGCACCCTGACATTCTCAAGCTTCATCGCCGCACCTGCTCCGCATCGCATTCAAAAAAGGTCGCAGACGGGATATAGCAGAGCATCCCATTTGAAGGCGAAACCCTATGTCCAGCGAACAATTGCATGCCCCCCGCGAGCGCCTGTCCAAAGAGACCCTGTCGATGCATCAAGCCATCGTCTCGCTGATGGAGGAGCTGGAGGCCGCCGACTGGTACCGCCAGCGCGCCGACGACTGCGAGGCGCCGGCGCTCAAGGAGATCCTGCTGCACAACATGCGCGAGGAGATCGAGCACGCCTCCATGCTGATCGAATGGCTGCGGCGCAACAATGAGGTGTTCGCCAAGCAGCTGAAGACCTACCTCTTCACCGACAAGGACATTTTGAAGGTGGAAAAGGCGGCCGAAGGGCACTGACGGCCGGTCACTCCACCTCCCAGCGGCCGTTGCTGAGATGCTCATGCGCGAGGCGCCAGCCGCTGGCCCGGCGGCGCCAGGTCGCGGGCTCGCGGCGGAAAATCCTGGTGCCGCGCCCACCGCCGGCGATCTCTTTGCCGCCCGCCAGGCCCGACCAGGAGAAGCTGTAGATCACCGCCGAGGCGGTGTCGGACTGCGCCAGCCAGGTCGAGTCCAAGGTCGTGTATTTGTAGCTGTCGACGCGCTTCCAATTGGCTGCCATCGTGGCGGCGAACGTATCCTTCCCGCGCAGCACGGTGCCGTCGCTGTAGAAAAAGACGACGTCGTCGGTCAGCAGCGAAAGCGCCGCCGGCATATCCCTGCCGATCAACGATGCGATGAACGCGGCCATGCAGGCTTGCGGCGTTGTCTGTATCGTCATCCGACTCGCCAACGCCCCTGGCTCAGATGTTCGTGGGCGATGCGCCAGCCGCCGGATTCGCGGCGCAGAGCCGACGTGCCGCGTCCGCGGCCGCCGATCTGCTTGCCGTCCGACAGGCCCGACCAGGAAAAACCGTAGACCGCCACGGCGGCGCTTTCGGATTGTGCCAGCCAGACCGGATTGTGGGTCGCGTAGTTGTCGCGATCGATCGAAGCCCAGTTCGCGGCGATGGCTTCCCTGATCGCTGCCTTGCCCCAAAGCGCGGAGCCGTTGCTGTAGAAGAACGCGGCATCTTCGGTCAGCAGCGCCAGCGCGGCGTCCATATCCTTGGCGTTCAGCGCCGCGACGAACGCGGTCATGCAGGCCTGCGGTGTCGCCGGCGCGCCCATCAGCTGAACGCCTGGATCCCCGTCTGGGCGCGGCCGAGGATCAGGGCGTGCACGTCGTGCGTGCCCTCATAGGTGTTGACCGCTTCCAGGTTCAGCACATGGCGGATGACGGGATATTCGTCCGAGACGCCGTTGCCGCCGTGCATGTCGCGCGCCTCGCGCGCGATGGCCAGCGCCTTACCGCAATTGTTGCGCTTGAGCAGCGAGATCGCAGGCACCGCCGCGGTGCCGGCATCGATCAGGCGGCCGAGGCGCAGCGCGCCCAAAAGGCCCAGCGTGATCTCGGTCTGCATGTCGGCGAGCTTCTTCTGGACGAGCTGGGTGGCGGCCAGCGGCCGGCCGAACTGCTTGCGGTCCAGCGTGTATTGCCGCGCCGCGTGCCAGCAGGCCTCGGCCGCGCCCATCGCGCCCCAGGCGATGCCGTAGCGCGCCCGGTTGAGGCAGCCGAACGGCCCGCCGAGCCCCTTGGCGTTCGGCAGCAGGTTGGCTTCGGGCACCAGCACGTCTTCGAGCACGATCTCGCCGGTGACGCTGGCGCGCAGCGAGAACTTGCCTTCGATCTTGGGCGTCGAGAAGCCCTTCATGCCGCGCTCGACCACGAAGCCGCGGATGACATCGTCGAGCTTGGCCCAGACCACGGCGACGTCGGCGATCGGCGAATTGGTGATCCACATCTTGGCGCCGTTGAGGCGGTAGCCGTTCGCCTCCCTGACCGCGCGCGTCGTCATGCCGCCGGGATCGGAGCCGTGATCGGGCTCGGTGAGGCCGAAGCAGCCGACGAACTCGCCGCTCGCGAGCTTGGGCAGGTATTTGCGCCGCGTCTCCTCGCTGCCATAGGCGTAGATCGGATGCATGACGAGCGAGGACTGCACGCTCATCGCCGAGCGATAGCCGGAATCGACGCGCTCCACCTCGCGCGCGACGAGGCCGTAGCAGACATAGCTGAGGCCGGCGCAGCCATAGTCCTCGGGCAGCGTCGGGCCGAGCAGGCCGAGCGCCCCCATCTCCGTCATGATGGCGCGGTCGAAGGTCTCGTTGCGAAAGCCGAGCTTGACGCGGCTGGCGAGCTTGTCCTGGGCATAGGCGCGGGCGCTGTCGCGCACCATGCGTTCCTCGGCCGAGAGGTCGGCGTCGATCAGGAGCGGATCGGCCCAGTCGAAGGCGTTGCGATCCAGCCGGGCGGTGGGCTTGCTGGCGTGGTCTTCGGCGGCGCTCATCGTTCGACTCGCTGGGCAAAATGGGCGGGCACGGCCTGCGGCGGAGCCTCCGCCGTCGGCGGCAGCACCGGCCTGGTTTCGGTGGGCGTCACATAGAGCTTTTCTTCGCGATAGGCGATGTAGATGTGGAAGTGCCGCAGGATGTTCATGCCGATCAGCATGCTGGAATCCGATTCCAGCTTGCGCGGATCGCGGATGCGGCTGCCCGTCGCCGGCGTCGTGGCGTCGGCCAGCACCTGGTGCAGGAGATCCGGAATGATCTCGACCTGCAGGTGGTTGACCGCGATGCCGTCGAACGCCAGCGACGAGAAGACGTGGCGGTAGGTGGTGGCGTTCGGCTTGCCGGGGAAGCTGCCAGTGCGGGGCGCGTCGGCGCCGCCGAGCTGCAGGTGGAACTGGCTCTGCGCCACCGGCAGCGTCAGCGTGGTGTTGTAGGCGCCGGTGTCCAGCGTCGCGGTCACGCGCTGGCCGTCGAGCAGCACCGGCACGATGATGTGGCCCGAGGACAGCACGCGCATCGGAATCACCGCCACGGCCTGCGCCTTCCAATAGACCACCTTGCCTTCGCAATGGTCCGGCGAGAACAGGTTCATCGTGTCGGCGCCGAAATCGACGTCGACGTCGTAATGCTTGAGGATGTCGGGCGCCAGGATGCCGGCGATGCCGGTGTCGTCGCCGAACAGGCGCGTGCCGGGCGCGATGGCGAGCGCCACGCTGTCGGCCCTGAGCGGCGTGACCTCGAGCGAGCCCTCGGCGAACTGGTCCGAGAACTCGCCGTACATGTTGTAGAGCTTGAAGTTGCCGCGCCGGCGCAGCAGGTGCAGCTCGTCCGCCGCTTCGGTGGTGATCTCCGTCATGGCGCCGCCGGTGTCCAGCAGCATGAGCTTCTGCACGCCCTGGATGGTCACGGGGACGAATTCCTCGCGGCGCTCCAGGCTCGGCACCAGATCGAGCGCGGTGATGCGCGTCAGCGGGGCGCAATCCTCCGCGGCGGCCGCAGCGCCGCACAACAGCGCCGTGACGGCCACGGCGAGCGACACGCTTCGTCTTGCTGACCGCATGACCTTCCCTGTGGGCGCCGACTCTAACGCGCCGGCCACCGGGGGAGAAGGCGCCAATTGGCTGGTTACGCTCCCAGGAAATCCAAGACCGCCTGCTTGTAAACCTTGTCGCCAACCGCCGTCATATGGTCGCGGCGCGGCACGGTGACCGCGCGGCCGTCCGGGAAGGCGGCGGCGAGGCCGTCCGGGCCGCCTGTCAGCGCGTCGGTCTCGCCGCAGACGACGAGGACGGGGCGCCGGGCCGTCGCCAGGACCGCGCGCGGCAGGTTCATCGTCGGCGCGCTCATGCAGGCGGCCAGCGCCAGCCGGTCCTTGCCGGGCTGATCGGCGAAGGCGCGAAAGGCGCGCGCGGTCGGGCTGGCGATCGTCGCGGGGTCGGGCGCGGTGAGGGCGGCGGCGATCTCGGCCCGCACCGCGGGATCGGCGACGCGGTCGCGCAAATTCTGCGGCGAGTCGAGATAGGATTCGCCGACACCGCCGACGATGAGCTTGCGCACCCGCTCGGGGTGCCGGACCAGCAGCTGGAGGGCGATGAAGCCGCCCATCGAATAGCCCATGACGAAGGCCGAGGCGAGGCCGGCCGCATCCATCACCGCCAGCACGTCGTTCGCCATCTCGTCATGGCCGTAGCCCGCCACGGCATGCGGCTTGTCGCTGTCGCCGTGGCCGCGGCAGTCCAGCGCGGTGACGCGGTAGCCCGCGCCGGTCAGCGTCTCGTACCAGCCCGTGTCGCGCCAGTTCTGCGCCCGGCTGGAGCCGAAGCCGTGGACGAGCACGATGTCGCCGCCGGCGCCGACGGTTTCGTAGGCGAGACGCACGCCGTCCGGCGCGGTGGCAAAAAGGGTCATGGCGGCGACCTTCGCAAAGCAGGCGCGGACTGTCTATGATGCGCGCGGCGATCCGAAAGAACCTGTCATGTCCCTGGAAGTGCTCAAGAAAGACGTTTGCGCGGCGGTCGATGCGATGGCCGACGAATTGCTGGCGCTGAGCCATGCGATCCATGGCGAGCCCGAGCTGGCGCTGGAGGAATTCAAGGCCGCCAAGCGCCTCGCCGACGCCGTCGAGCGCCACGGCATCCAAGTCCAGCGCGAAGCCTTCAGCCTGCCGACCGGCTATGCCGCCGCGTTCGGCAAGGCCAGCGGCCCGACCATCGCGATCCTGTCGGAATACGACGCCCTGCCCGGCATCGGCCATGCCTGCGGCCACAACATCATCGCCACCGGCGGCTATGGCGCGGCGATCGCGCTGTCGAAGCTGAACGGGCGGCTGCCGGGGCGCGTGCGCTATCTCGGCACGCCGGCCGAGGAGCGTTTCGGCGGCAAGGAGATCATGGCGCGCGCCGGCGCCTTCGACGGCTGCGACGCGGCGATGATGATCCATCCCTCGAACGAAAACCTCGTCACCATGCCGTGCATCGCCATCGCCGAGGTCGAGGCGATCTATCACGGCCGCTCGGCGCATGCCTCGGCGATGCCCTATCGCGGGCTGAACGCGCTCGACGCCGTGGTCACGGCTTACCAGTCCATCGCGCAGCTGCGCCAGCATATCCGCAACACCGACCGCATCCACGGCATCATCACCGAGGGCGGGCTGGCGCCCAACATCGTGCCGGAGCGCGCCGCCTGCCGCTTCTACGTCCGCGCCGTCGATGCGCACGAACTGGCGCCGCTCAAGGCCCGGGTGCAGAAATGCTTCGAGGCGGGGGCGCTCGCCACCGGCTGCACGCTGCAAGTCCAGTGGGGCGACACCGACTATCTCGACCTCAAGACCAACTGGCCGATGGCGGAGATGTACGAAAGCAACGCGGTCCGGCTGGGACGCGAATTCTTCCCGGTGAAGGACCTGCCGCCCGGCTATGCCGGCTCGACCGACATGGGCAATGTCAGCCACCGCGTGCCCTCGATCCATCCGATGCTGGGCGTGGCGCCCGCCGGCGTCATCATCCACAACCCCGAATTCACCCGCTATGCCGCGTCGGACAAGGGCGATCGGGCGGTGCTGGACGGCGCCAAGTCGATGGCGATGACGGCGCTCGACCTGATGGCGGACGCGGCCAAGCTCGCCGCCGTGCGCGCCGATTTCGCGGCCACCGCGGAAATCTCGCAGAGCGCCATCGCCAAGTCGCGCGAGCCCCTGCAGCACGCCCACGGTCGCGATCACGCGGGCCATGGCGGCTGCGGCTGCGCATGAGCCGGTGGCTGCTGATCGCGGCGATCGCCGGCGCACTTGCCGTGGCGGCAGGAGCGTTCGCGGTGCACGGCCTGCAAGGACGGCTCGATGCGCATGCGCTGAGCCTGTTCGAGACCGGCGCGCGCTATCACATGTATCACGCGCTGGGAATCGGGCTGGCGGCGTTCGCCATACGTGACGCTGCGGCAGGCGCGGCAGCCACAGCGGCGGCATTTTTCCTCGCCGGCATTTTGCTCTTTTCCGGTTCGCTCTATCTTCTGGCGCTGACGGGTGCGAAGGGCTTCGCCTTCGTCACGCCGCTCGGCGGCGTCTGTTTTCTCATCGGCTGGGGCGCCCTCGCCTTCGCCGCCACGCGATTGAAGGTCCGATGAAGAGCGACGAACACATCCTGGTCGCCGGCAGCGGCATCGCCGGCCTTGGCGCCGCGCTGGCGTTCGGCGGCGGGGCGCGCCGCATCACCATCCTCGACCGCGATCCGCCGCCGCCGGCCGGTTCGGCCGAAGAGGCGTTCTACGCGTGGGAGCGGCGCGGCGCGACGCAGCTGCGCCACAGCCATGCGTTCCTCGGCCGCCTGACGGCGCTGATCCGCGACCGCTATCCGGACCTGATGGCCGAGCTGCTGGCCGCGGGCACGCGCCTGTTCGGCTTCGAGGACGGTCTGCCGCCGGCGCTGGCGAGCGGCTACGTGCCGGCGAAGGGCGACGAGGACCTCAAGCTGCTGTTCAGCCGGCGCACCACGCTGGAACTCGTCCTGCGGCGCTATGCGGCGCGGCTGCCGGGCGTGAGCTTCGTCACCGATGCGGGCGTGCGCGGGCTGATCGCGCGCCGCGACAACGGCACGCTGATCGCCGAAGGCCTCAAGGTCGAGCGCGGCGGCGCGGTGGAAGAGATGCGCGCCGACGTCGTGGTCGACGCCACCGGGCGCAACACCTCGTTCCCGCAATGGCTGCGCGACGCGGGCCTGGAGGTGCGCGAGGAATCGAGCCCCTGCGGCATCCTTTACTACACGCGCCACTACAAGCTGAAGGACGGCCAGGGCGAGCCGCCGCGCGACGGCGCGCCCGGCGGCGCCGATCTCGGCTACATCAAGTTCGGCGTCTTCATCGCCGACAACCGGCATTTCTCGGTCACGCTGGCGGTGCCGGAGATCGAAAGCCAGCTGCGCCTCGCCATCGTCAAGCCGGAGAATTTCGACGCCGCCTGCCGCGCCATGCCGGGCGCGGCGCGCTGGATCGAGCCCGAGCGTTCCGAGCCGGTGAGCCGCGTCTACGCGATGGGCGAGCTGCACAATGTCTGGCGCCACTACCTGAAGGACGGCGCGCCGCAGGTGCTCAATTTCTTCGCGCTGGGCGACGCCGCCATCCGCACCAATCCGCTCTACGGCCGCGGCTGCTCGTCGGGCGTGGTCGAGGCGCATCTGCTGCGCGCCGCGCTCGACGCCTCGGACGATCCCGCCGAGCGCGCCAGTATCTACGAGCGCGAGATGAAGGCGGCGATCCGGCCCTATTACGATTCGATGGTCTCGCTCGACCTCAACGCCATCCGCCGTGCCGAGCACGAGCGCAATCCGCATTACCGGCCCGGCTATCGCGCGCGGCTCGCCAAGAGCTTCACAGAGGACGGGCTGATGCCGGCGCAGCGCGGCGACGTCGAGGTCAGCCGCGCCCTCAGCCGCGTCTTCCACATGCTCGACGAGCCGACCGCGTTCCTGAAGCGCCCCGCCGTCATGGCGCGCATCCTCGCCATGTGGGCGACCTCGACGGCGGACAAGAAAAAGCGCGGCCTCTACCCGGCCAAGGCCGGGCCCGAGCGCGCCGAGATGCTGCGCCTGCTGAACGTCGCCGCCTGAACCCAGAATTGGAGACCGCCATGGCCGCCTTTCCCGAGCCGACACTGGTCAAGAGCAACGGCATCGACATGGCCGTCTACGAGATGGGCCCGAAAGACGGCGTTCCGGTCGTGCTGTGCCATGGCTTTCCCGAGCTCGCCTATTCCTGGCGTCACCAGCTGCCGGCGCTGGCCGCCGCCGGCTTCCGCGCCATCGCGCCGGACCAGCGCGGCTACGGCCGCAGCTCGCGTCCCGAGGCGGTCGCCGATTACGACATGGCCCATCTCACCGGCGACCTCGCCGGCCTGCTCGATGCGCTGGGCCTCAAGGACGCGATCTTCTGCGGCCACGACTGGGGCGGCCTGGTGGTGTGGCAGATGCCGCTGCTCCATCCGGCCCGCGTGCGCGGCGTCATCGGCGTCAACACGCCGTTCATGGCGCGCGGGCCGATGGATCCGATCGCCATGATGCGCGCCGTGTTCGGCGAGGACATGTACATCGTCTATTTCCAGAAGCCCGGCGCCGCCGACGCGGTGCTGGCCAAGGACGTCGGCAAGTCGTTCCGCTTCTTCATGCGCAAATCGGGGATGAAGGCGGCGGACTACGCCAAGCTGCCGGCGGAGCAGCGCAACCTGGCGCTGGTCAAGGCGCTCGAGGCCGACGAAACCAGCTGGGGCGGCAGCGGCGCGCCGCTGCTCAACGACGAAGAGATGAAATATTTCGTCGACGCGTTCACGCGAACCGGCTTCACCGGCGGCATCAACTGGTACCGCAATTTCAGCCGCAACTGGGAAGCCGGCGCCGGCATCGAGCAGAAAGTCCATGTCCCCGGCCTGATGATCATGGCCGAGGACGACGTCGTGCTCTCGCCCGCCATGGCCGACGGCATGGAGCAGTTCGTGCCCGACCTGGAAAAGGCCTTGATCAAGGATTGCGGCCACTGGACGCAGCAAGAACACCCGAACCAGACCAACGCGATCATGATCGACTGGCTGAAGCGGCGGTTCGGCTAATCCGGCAGTGTCACGCTGCCGGCGATCGTGAACGCCGCCGCTGCGCCCGGCGCATTCCCCGGCTGGCCGCCGCCGACGCTGAGGCGATAGGCGCCGGCCGCGACGACGCGGTCTCCGGCCTCGGTCACGCTGGAGAGCTCGCGCGGCGAAAGCTCGAAATGGATTTTCTGCCGTGCGCCCGGCGCCAGATGCACGCGGGCAAAACCGCGCAGGGCGCGCAACGGCGCGCCAGACACCTTTGGGAAGCCGAGATAAAGCTCAGCCACCTCGTCGCCCTCGATCGCACCTTCATTGCGAACCACGACCTCGACGCCGAGCGTGCCGCCGGCCTTGAGCCGCGCGGCCGAGAGCCTGAGGCCGCCATAGCTGAACCGCGTGTAGCTGAGGCCATAGCCGAACGGATAAAGCGGCCTGCCTGTGAAGTAGCGATAGGTGCGGCCCGTCATGGAATAGTCCTCGAACGGCGGCAGTTGCGAGACGCCGGTGTAGAACGTCACCGGCAGGCGTCCGGCGGGATTGTTGGAGCCCGACAGCGTCTCGGCGACGGCCGAGCCGCCCTCCTCGCCCGGATACCAGGCATCGAGGATCGCGTCCGCGTTCCGCGCCGCCCAGTTCACCGACAGCGCCGAACCGTTCAGCAGCACCACGACGAGCTTCTTGCCCGTGGCCTTGACGGCTTTGAGCAGGTCTTCTTCATCCTTGGGCATATCGAGGCTGGTGCGGTCGCCGCCGACGAAGCCCGGGACCGTGACCGTCATCTCTTCGCCTTCGAGCGCCGACGAAATGCCGGCGACGGCGATCACGAGGTCGGCATTTCGCGCCGCCGCGACGGCCCGCGCCAGGGGCTCGGCGATCACCGGCGTCCAGACGAACTTGATGACGGGTCCGCGGCTCGGCGACTGCTCGATCCGCACCGCGTATTTGCGGCCCTTCTCGAACGGCAGGTCGACCGTCTTGGGCCCGCGCTGGCGCGGCGCCGAACTGTCGACCACGAGCCGGCCGTCGAGCCAGAGTTTCGAGGACAGGCCGTCGAGACCGATCCGGTAGGCGCCGCTTTCGGGCACGCTGACGAAGCCGGTCCAGCGCACCGAGAGCACGCCTTCCGCCGGCAAAACCGGCACCACGTCGCGGTCGAAGGCAATGACGGCATCGCGGCGCGTCAAGAGCGGCGTGCCGGCGAAGTCCGCGCCCTGGAAAAACGCCGCCTTCAGGCCCGGCCGGCCGTCGTCGCTGCTGAGCGCCGAGGCCGGCACCGGCTCGGCGGCGCGCAGGAAGTTGGTGCCGGGCTCGAAGACGATTTGCGCGTCGGGAAACTGGCGGCGGATGCCATCGAGCACGGTGACGGGATGCAGCGGCTGGCCGTTATAGTTGCCGTTCAGCACCTCGACCTGGTCGGCCAGCGGCCCGATCACCGCGATGCGCTTGATCGTCGGCTTCAACGGCAGGACGCCGTCGTTCTTCAGCAGCACGATGGATTCGCGCGCCGCGGTCAGCGCCAGCACGCGATGCGCCTCCGAATTGAGCTCGCTGTCGGGCAGGTTGGCGAACGGCACCAGCGCCGGCGGGTCGAACAGGCCGAGCTTCATGCGCGCCGTGAACAGGCGGCGCAACGCCGCGTCGAGCGCGCTCTCGGGCACCAGGCCCTGCTTCACCGCATCGACGTAGCGGTCGTAGTCAGAGCTGTCCATCGTCGGCACGCGGAAATCGGCGCAGTCATTGTCGACGCCGTGCCGGAGCGAGACGGCGGCGGCCTCGGCATAGGTCGCGGTGTAGTGATGGCCGCGCTGGATGTCGGCGATGGCGTCGCAGTCCGACACCACATAACCCTGGTAATTCCATTTGCCGCGCAGCCGATCGGTCAGCAGGAAATCGCTGGCGCAGGCGGGCTGGCCGTTGACGCGGTTGTAGGCGCACATGATCGACGCCGCATGGCCCTCGACGATGGCGGCCCGGAAGGCCGGCAGGTAGGTGTCTTCCTCGTCGTGCCGGCTCACCGCCACGTCGACCGTGTGCCGCGTCGGCTCGGGCCCGCTATGCACCGCGAAATGCTTCGGCGTCGCAATGGCGCGCCAATAGCGCGGATCGTCGCCCTGCAGCCCGGTGACGAAGGCGACGCCCATCCGGGCGGTGAGGAACGGGTCCTCGCCATAGGTCTCCTGGCCGCGGCCCCAGCGCGGATCGCGGAAGATGTTGATGTTGGGCGACCAGAAATCGAGGCCCTGGAAAATGTAGTGCTCGCCCTGGCTGCGCTGCAGGATGTTGTATTTGACGCGCGCCTCGCTGCCGATGGCGACCGCCATCCGGTGGATCAGCGCCGGATCGAAGGTCGCGGCCAGGCCGATGGGCTCGGGAAACACTGTCGCGTAGCCGTTGCGCGCCACGCCGTGCAGCGCCTCGCTCCACCAATTGTAGGCGGGGATGCCCAGGCGCGGAATGGCACGCGCCTGATTGACGAGCTGCGACGCCTTCTCCGGGAGCGTCAGGCGCGCGATGAGATCGTCGACGCGTTGGGCGATCGGCAGGCTGGCATCGCGATAAGGCGCCGGGGCGGGCTCGGCCGCGCCTGCCGCCGGCGCCGCCAGTAGCGCTGCGGCCAGTGCGATGATGGACAGTGCGATGACGGACAGGCGCATCGACATCCCCGAAATTTTGTTAGCGTTACCATAAGGCTAGCGCCCAAACCGCCGGCAAGGCAATTGGCGCGGCGCCGCAAGCCGGTGTCGCCGGCGCCCGGGCCATGACAGAATGCCGTCATGGCTGAATCGCCGGACGAAATCGACACTTTCTCCTATGCCGATCCGGGCGATCCGCGGCTGAAGAAGTTCTTCATCCGCGTCGTCGAGCGGCTGACCGGACAGCCCTATCTGAAATGGATTTACGAGGACAACCGCGCCCATCCGGTGGCCGGCGAGAGCTTCTGGTCGGCGGCGATCCGCCGGCTGGAGCTGAACCTCAAATACAACGAGGAGGCGCTGGCGCAGTGGCCCAGGACCGGCCCCCTGGTGGTGGTCGCCAACCACCCCTTCGGCGTGCTCGACGGGCTCATCATCTGCGAGATCGTCGCCCGCGTGCGCGAGGATTTCCGCGTCCTGACCAACGCCGTGCTGCTGCGCGCCGACGAGGTCAAGACCTTCCTGCTGCCGGTCGATTTCGCCGAGACCGAGGAGGCCCTGAAAACCAATCTGCGCACCCGCGCCGAGGCCAAGAACCACCTGATGAAGGGCGGCTGCCTCGTGGTGTTTCCGGCCGGCGGCGTCTCGACCACGCCGACCATCTGGCACAAGCGCGCCATCGACACCGAATGGAAAAACTTCACCGCCAGGCTGATCGGCCAGGCCAAGGCGCCGGTGGCGCCGGTCTATTTCGCCGGCCAGAACAGCCGGCTGTTCCAGCTCGCCAGCCACATCTCCATGACCCTGCGCCTGTCGCTGCTGTTCAAGGAAGTGCACGACAAGATCGGCAGCGACATCCAGCTTCGCATCGGCGAGCTGGTGCCCTATGAGCGGCTGGCGGGGATCAACGACCGGCAGTCCTTCATGGACCTGCTCAAGGACATCACCTATTCGCTGGGCGACGGCGTGCCGCAAAAGCCGAGCAAGCCGCGCGTCAAGCGGCCGCGCCGCGCGCCCGGCGCCGCGCCCTGCCCGTGAGCGCGCCACCATGAGCACACGTCCGCGCGTCGGCCTGTTCGTAACCTGCCTCGTCGATCTGGTGCGGCCGAAAATCGGCTTCGCCGCCGTCAAGCTGCTGGAACAGGCGGGCTGCGACGTCGCAGTGCCGGCGACACAGACCTGCTGCGGCCAGCCGGCATGGAACGCGGGCGCCGACGGCGATGCGCGCGCCATCGCTGAGGCCGCGATCGCGGCGTTCGAAGGCTTCGACTATGTCGTGGCGCCGTCCGGCTCCTGCGCCGGCATGATCCGGCGGCATTATCCCGAGATGTTCGAGAACGATGCGGCGTGGCTGGCACGGGCCCGCGCCCTGGCGCAGAAGACGCACGAGCTGATGTCGTTCCTGGTGAAGGTGCGCGGCGTGACAAGCGTGCCGGCGCAGTTCGCGGGGCGCGTCTGCTATCACGACTCGTGCTCGTCGCTGCGCGAGATGGGCGTCAAGGCCGAGCCGCGCGCCCTGCTCGCCACGGTCGGCGGCCTCAGCCTCGGCGAACTCGCCGACCCGCAGACCTGCTGCGGCTTCGGCGGCTTGTTCAGCGTCAAATATCCCGAGATCTCCGAGCGCATGGCCGACGACAAGATCGCAGACGCCTGCGCCACCGGCGCCGGCACGCTGCTCGGCGGCGATCTGGGCTGCCTGCTGCATCTGGCCGGCCGCCTGAGACGCCAGGGCAAGACGCTCGCCGTGCGCCATGCCGCCGAGGTGCTGGCCGACATGGGCGGCGAAGCCGCGTTGGGCGAGCCGTGAACCCCGATCCGCGCGATTTCGAGGCCGCGGCGCGCGCCGCGCTGGTCGATCCGCTGCTGCGCCCGGCGCTCGGCCGGCTGAAGACGCATTTCGGCGCCGGCCGCGCCGCCGCGGTGGCGCGCTATGGCGATTTCGAGGCGCTGCGCGCCGCCGGCCGCGACATCCGCGACCATGCCGTGACCAACCTGGACGAATTGCTTGTGCAATTCGAAAACAGCGTCGTGGCGCGCGGCGGCACGGTGCATTGGGCCCGCGACGCGGCGGAAGCGCGGCGGCTGATCCTCGCCATCCTGCAGGACGCCGGCGCCAGGACCGTGACCAAGGGCAAGTCGATGGTTACGGAGGAGATCGCGCTCAATCCGTTCCTCGAAGCCAACGGCATCGTGCCGGTGGAGACCGACCTCGGCGAATACATCATCCAGCTGCGCCGCGAACCGCCGAGCCACATCATCGCGCCGGCCTTTCACCTCTCCAAGGAGCAGGTCGCCGAGAGCTTCCGCGCCGCCCACACCGAACTCGATCCCAATCGTTCGCTGGAGGAGCGCAATTCGCTGGTCCAGGAGGCGCGCGCCATGCTGCGCCGTCACTTCGAGGCCGCCGATGCCGGCATCACAGGCGCCAATTTCCTCAGCGCCGCGGACGGCGCCGCGGTCATCGTCACCAATGAGGGCAATGGCGACCTGACGCGGCTGCTGCCCAAGACGCATATCGTCGTCACCGGCATCGAGAAGGTGGTCGCCGACATGGGCGACGTCGCGGTGCTGCTGCGCCTGTTGCCGCGCTCGGCGACCGGCCAGCCGATCTCGACCTATGTCAGCGTCATGGCGGGGCCGCGCGGTGCGGACGAGAGCGACGGGCCGGAGAATTTCCACGTCGTGCTGGTCGACAACGGCCGCTCCAGGCTGATCGGCACCGAGGCGCAGGACGTCTTGCGCTGCATCCGCTGCAGCGCCTGCATCAATCACTGCCCGATCTACGGCGCCATCGGCGGCCACGCCTATGGCGCGACCTATATGGGGCCGATCGGCGCGGCGCTGAACCCCGGCGTCATGGGCGTCGCGGCGGCCGCGCATCACGCCAACGCCTCGACCTTCTGCGGCCGCTGCGCCGAGGTCTGCCCGGTGATGATCCCGCTGCCCAAGATCATGCGCCATTGGCGCGCGGTGGAATACGCGGACGGCCTGGCGCCGAAGGCGATCGTGCGCGGCCTTGGCCTGTGGGCCTTCGCCGCCAGGCGGCCGGCGCTCTACCGCTTCGGCGCGGCGCTGCTGGCGCGGTGCCTCAAGCTGATCGCGCGCGACGGCACGGTGCACGCGCTGCCGGTGATGAAGGGCTGGTTCGCGGTGCGCGACTTTCCAGCGCCGCAGGGCAAGACATTTCAGGCGCAGTGGCGGGCGCGAAAATGAGCGGACGCGAGGAAATTCTGTCGTCGATCCGGGCACGTCGGCTGCTGCAGACGCCGAGGCCCGCGGCGTATCGCGCGCCGCCGACGACGGGCGACCTGCCCGCGATCTTCGCCAAGAAATTGTCGGCGCAGTTCGCCGACGTGCGGATGCTGGAGAGCATGGCCGACGTGCCCGCCGCCATCGCCGACATCCTGCGCGGCCGCAACATGGCGGCTGAGATCCACATCCCGCCGGACAGCGAACTGGCGGCGCTCGACCTGCCCAATGTCGCGATCAAACGCGAGCCGCCGGGCGCCTTCGACGCCGCGGTCACCGTCGCGCCCTTCGCCATCGCCGAGACCGGCACGCTGGCCTATCCGAGCGGCCGGGGCGCGCCCGCGTCGTGGCATTTCCGCCCGGTGCTGGAGATCGTGGTGCTACGCGCCTCGTCGGTGGTCGCCGAGCTGGAAGACGTGCTTGCGGCGCTGCCCGCCGGCCTGCCCTCGACGCTGAACCTCGTCAGCGGCCCCTCGCGCACCGGCGACATCGAGCAGACGATGGAGCTCGGCGCGCATGGGCCGAAAGCGCTGGCGGTGCTGGTGGTGAAAGGGTGAGCGCCGGCCTCGACCTGAACGATCCTCGCTGGCAAACCCTCGAGGGCGGCTATCGCGAGCCATACGATCCGCGGGATGCACTGCGAGCCCTTGAAGCGGATAGTTCGGCGAAAGAGGCGTGGGCAGAACTCTGGGACGAACTTCATCATCAGGGCGACGTCGGCGAAGCGTCTTACGCCGCTCTCCCGCATATCGTCCGCATCCATGCCGCGTCGAACAAATCCCATCGGGACGCCTATGCAATCGTCGCCGTCATCGACGGGTCGCGGAGGAACGGCCGCAATCCCGAACTGCCGGATTATCTGCGGCCAAGCTATGAGGCCGCGATACAGCAACTGGCGAAGATCGGTCTACACGAGATCGCTGGCGCGACGGACCCGGCGCTGATTTCCAGTATCCTGGCAGTCATCGCAATCTGGAAAGGTCACACTGCACTCGGAGCCTTCGCGATGAATTTCGACGAAGACGAGTTGCAGGAAATCTTCGAATGGTGGTGGAAGCGCTAACCCGCGATCCCCAATTCCTTCCGCGCGAACTCGGCTGCCGATTTGTAGTCCGCCTTGCCGTTGGGGGCGCGCAGATTGACGCCGGCGACGAGGACGCGCTTGGGCGTCTTGTAGCCGGCGAGGCTTTCGCGGACATGGGCGCGGATCGCCGCCTCGTCGAACACCGCGCCGGGGCTGAGCTTGACGAGGCCGGTGATCGCCTGGCCCCATTTGTCGTCCGGCACGCCGAGCACCAGCGCGTCCTCGACGGCGGGATGGCGCTTCAGCGTCTCCTCGACCTCCTCGGGGAAGACCTTCTCGCCGGCGGTGTTGATGCAATTGCTGCCGCGGCCGAGTAGCGTGATGCGGCCGTCGGCCTCGACGATGGCGTAGTCGCCGGGAACCGAATAGCGCTTGCCGGCGATGACCTTGAACAGGCGGTTGGTCTTGTCCTCGTCCTTGTAATAGCCGACCGGCAGCACGCCGCCGACCGCGAGACGGCCGGTCTTGCCGCTGCCGGGCGCGATCGGCTGCTCCTCGTCGTCGATGACGATCGCGTTGGGGCCCATCAGGAAGCCCGCCGTCTTGGTGGGCACGCCGCGCTGCGCCACCGACGTGCCCATGCCCAAGGCCTCGGTCGAGGAGAACGCATCGGTCAGCATCGCGGTCGGCGGCAGATGGGCGAGCAGGCCCTCCTTGATGTCGGCGCTCCACATCGCGCCGGAGGAGCCGATGGCGACGACCGAGGAGACGTCGTATCTGCCCGGGTTCTCGTCGAGCGCGCGCAGCAACGGCTTGGCGAAGGGATCGCCGACGATCGCCATGTTGGTGACGCGGTTCTTCTCGACGGCGGTCCAGATCGCATGCGGATCGAGCGAGGCGTTGTCGACCGTGACCACGCAGCCGCCCATCAGCAGCGTCGACATGGTGCCGAAGAAGCCGGTGCCGTGCATCTGCGGGCAGGCCGGCAGGTAGCGGGTGTTCATGTCGCCGGAGGCGCGCACGAAGGCCAGGATCTCGTCCATGTGCTCCGGCAGCTTGCCGGTGGCGAGGAAGATGCGCGCCAGCAGCGTGGCGGAGAGATCGCCCTGCGCATACATCACGCCTTTGGGCATCCCGGTGGTGCCGCCGGTGTAGACCATGACGAGGTCGCCCGGCGAGCGGGCGATCCCGAGCCGGGCACCGCTGCCGGTGGTGGCGAGTTTTTCGTAAGGGCTGGCGAAGCTCGCGACATCGGGCGGCCCGACCTCGACAAACACCTTCACCTTGCCGAGCTGGTTGTGGATCTGCGCCACGGTATCGCGGAATTCGCCGGCATAGACCACGACCGTGGCGTCGGAATTGTCGACGATGTAGCGCACTTCCTCCGGCTTGTAGCGGTAGTTGACGTTGACATGCGTCAGCCGGCCGAGGAAGCAGGCGCCGGTGGTCTCGCCGTATTCGATGCCGTTGCGCATGTAGAACGCGACCTTGTCGCCGGGTTGCACACCGCGCGCATGCAGGTTGCGCGCGATG
>Ga0210397_10000293_pt1 | contig 35931 bp, 35 predicted proteins | sample IncBWH2OmetaG_FD_160126 | JGI IMG/M metagenome (GOLD analysis project Ga0210397, IMG submission 160126) | Forest soil microbial communities from Barre Woods Harvard Forest LTER site, Petersham, Massachusetts, United States - Inc-BW-H-2-O ...
TCCAACTTCGAGCCAGACAATGCCGGCGGCGCCGGTCAGGTTGCTCTGCATAATGCGCATCTGCGACTGTTCTTCGGTGTCGCTGATATAGCCGAGATAGATCCAGAACAGCTCGGTCTTGTCGACGCTGCGGGGAGCGAAGAAGCGGATGGCGAGCGAATTTAGGGTGAACTGCACGCACATGTTCGGGAATACGGTCTGGATACTGTGGGTAATGCCGTCGTCGAATTCTTCCCACGCCTGCAACAGACCAGGGCCTTCGAGCGCCGAGTCGTAACTGGCGGAATGCACGTTCGCGTCCTTGTACTCAGAGGCCTCCGCCAGTTCGGCACGGCGCGCGAAACTGACGTGATGCCATTTGTGTTTCGAGAGCAGGATGCCGCCGTCCATGTCGAGACGGTTCACCTTGAATGTCGTGTAGAACGTGTGGAGCAGGGTGGCATGATAGGAGTCGCGCAGATTTTCGGCGTAGAGTTTCCAGTTGTTGTGAATGGTCTGGCTGTGTGTGCCGAGAATGCGCAAGGGACGGCCAAGGTTGCGCTTGATGAAGCCGGACATGTCCGGGCCCAGATAAGTTTCGACATCCTCCATGTCCTCGGCGAAGGTGCCGAAAATCATGCCGCAGAAAATCTGCACTTTCAGCGGCTGCAGCCGGTGGCGGCTGATATCGAAATCCGTGGGCATGCCGCCCTGGCCGCGTACGCCGTTTCTGAACGCAACGCTCTTGAGGCGGCCATCGAGTTCGTAATTCCAGGCATGATAGACGCAGGCGAGATTGGCGACGTTGTCCCGTCTCTTCAGGCAAACCAGCGCGCCTTTGTGCGCGCAGCGGTTGACCATGGCATGGATGCTTCTCTCCATGTCGCGCGTGACGATGACCGGTGTCTCGCCGACGCTGGTTGTCTTGCAGTCGCCCGGGTTGGGGATTTCCACCTCGAGCCCGAGGAAACTCCAGCTTCGCCCGCGAAAGATGCGTTGCTGCTCGAGTTGGTAGATTTCGTGATCGGTGAACAGCCGGTAAGGCGCGCGGGTCACGCCCTCCGGCGGCCATTGGAATTGTTGAGGGCTAAGGTCGACTGGCGCGATGCTCGGCATTGGCTGCTCTCAGGGGCTTTGTCGCGTCGCGCATGCGCGACTTCGCGAAAAGAGCCTACAAAGCCGACCAGCCGGCGAGCCAATAATATGTTTGGCGAAATTAATAAGTATCTTCTATCAGAGCGCGGCCGAGCCCGCTCGCGCCAGCTTCTTCATATGGTCGAGGAACGCCATCACCGCCGGCGCCCGCTCCGACTTGCGGAATACGACAGCAAGGTTCGACGGCTCGGTCATGTCGTCCAAGGGACGGTAGACGACATCCGCGATATGCAAACGGCGCAGCGAATCCGGCACAAAGGCGATGCCGAGGCCGCCGGCCACCATGCCGGCAAGGGCCACGAACTGGCCGGCGCGTTGTCGGACCTTGGGTGACAGGCCGCCTTTAGCGCAAATCTCCGCGACCTGCGCATTGAAGCCGACACCATCGTGGATTTGCAGGCCAACGAAAGGTTCCTCGCTCAGCGCTTTCAGGGTGATCTTCTTGCGCTTCGCCAGCGGGTGACGCTGGGGAAGTGCCAAAATGATAGGTTCGCGATGGAGCACGCTGAGGGCTACGTCGATCGGTAGTGATTTAACCGGAGTTCTGACGATTCCGATATCGAGCCTGCCGCTGCCGACATCGTCGAGCTGCTGCAGGATACCCAGCTCGTTCAATCGCAACTCGACCATCGGATTGGCTTCCTTGAAGCGGGAGATGGCCTTCGACAACACGCCGGAGAAGACCGCCGACCCAACGAATCCGATCTCGATATGGCCCAGCTCGCCGCGGCCGGCCTGCTTTGCCACCAGCGCCGTGCGATCAGCCTGCTGCAAGGTGCGAAGAGCCTCATCCAGCGTGACGCGCCCGGCAACAGTCAGCCGGACCGATCGCTTGGTGCGCTGGAATAGTTGAACGCCGAGCTCTCGTTCGAGCGCCTGAATCTGCTGCGTCAAGGCCGGTTGCGCGATGCCGAGCCGTCCGGCGGCGCGGCCGAAATGCAGTTCTTCCGCCAGAACTGCCATATACTTGAATCGGCGGAGCTCCATCGTTCTTGAACCCCTGGCAAGAAGAGGCAAAAATCAGAGATAAGTTCAACTTATTTATTATCGGCGCAAGTTTATTGGATCGACGCCAAAACTCAACTTAGGATTTGAGAGTTCAATTTGATCTGTGCTCTTTTCGTCCCCGATCTCCGAAGAAAAACCGAGACAAGAAAACGACGATGAGGGGTTGTTCGGAGGAGATACTTCGATGCAAGCCTTCAATAATTACAAAATTTCTTTGCTGCTTCTTCTGGCTACCTCACAGGCGCTGAGTTTTATCGATCGCGTGAATTTATCTGTTGTCCTGCCCGAACTGATCAAGGAGCACGCCTATCTGCCGAGCACGGCGGGCCTCTTGATGTCGATCCTGAACTGGTTCTACGTCGGCGCGATTATTTTTGCGGGACCCCTGACCGACCGGATTGGTGCTCACCGGATTTTTCCTGCGGCGGTCGCGTTCTGGTCGCTGGCAACGGCGTTGTGTGGGCTGACCATCCAATTCCTGCCGCTTGCCGTTTTGCGCGCATTGGTCGGCATTGGCGAGGCGCCAAATATCCCGTCGGGATCGCAGGTCATTCGGCAGAATTTCTTAAGGATAGAGCGCGGCTTCGCGGTGAGTGCGCAGTTCTCCGGCAACAAGATCGGTCTGGCGTTTGGCATTCCGCTGTCGGCCTTCCTGCTTAGCCAGTTCGGTCGTCCGTCGGTGTTTTACATGACGGGGGTGTTGGGCGGGCTCTGGGTACTTGCTTGGCTATGGATCTATCGCAAGCCCGCACCTGTCGCGGAACACACGGCAGCGACACCTCGGTCGGACGTGAAGTGGCGCGAACTGCTCAAGGTCCGCTCCATCTGGGGCATGGTGCTCGGCCAAGCCGGTTATCTCTATGTTTATTACGTCTTTGCGACCTGGCTGCCGGGTTATCTCGCGCTCCAACAGCATATGTCGATCATGAAGACGGGGTTCTTCGCGATGCTGCCCTTCCTGGCTGGCATCGCCTTCACGTTGCTCGGCGGCTGGCTCAGCGACCGGATTGTCGCGCGGGGAGCGACCATTTCGGCAGTACGTCGATTTTTTGCGGTCGGCGGTATCTTTGCTTCGACCATTTTCATCGTGGTCGCCGCGTTGTCGGACGAAGCCTGGGTCGCCGTCACAGCTTTGACGCTCGCCGTGTCCGCGTTGAGCCTGACAACGGCATCGGCCAATGCCATGCCGATCGATGTAGCGCCGCCCCATCTGGTCTCGTCTTGCGTCTCGATCCAGAATTTCGGCGGCAATATTGGCGGCGCGCTCGCGCCCTTGATAACCGGCGTGCTGATATCCTGGACCGGCAGCTTCGTCACCCCGCTGCTGTTCACCGCCGCCGTTGGCCTCATATTCGGTTGTGGCGGCTTCGGGCTCATCGTCAACGACCTCGACCGAGAGATCGGCGAAGCGGACGAGAGCTCGCTTGGGGGCCTTAGTCGCGTGGCGCCAGGCTTCAGCGGAGCCTGAGATTTATACCTGAGCTCGGCTTGTTAATGCGTTCGCGCCAGGCAGAACGCCACCACCTGCTCAAGCGCCGTCTTCATCGGCGAAGCCGGAAACAGCGCCAGCGCATCGACCGCCATCGCGCCGTAATGCTGCGCGCGGTTGATGGTGTCTTCGAGCGCGCGGTGCTTGGCCATCAGCCCGATCGCGTGGTCGAGATCGTTGTCGCCGATCTCGCCGCGCTCCAGCGCCCGGCGCCAGAATTCGCGCTCGACATCGTTGCCGCGGCGGAACGCCAGCACCACCGGCAGCGTGATCTTGCCCTCGCGGAAATCGTCACCGACATTCTTGCCGAGCTTGGCCGACTTGCCGCCATAGTCGAGGACGTCGTCGACAAGCTGGAACGCAATCCCGAGATTCATGCCGACCGAGCGGCAGGCGGTCTGCTCGTCCTTCGGACGGTTGGCGATCACGGGACCGACTTCGCAGGCGGCTGCGAACAATTCGGCGGTCTTGCCGCGGATGACGGCGAGATATTCGTCCTCGGTGGTGGCGGTGTTCTTTGCCGCGGCAAGCTGCATCACCTCGCCCTCGGCGATGGTGGCCGCGGCCGACGACAGGATATCGAGCGCGCGCAGCGAGCCGACTTCAACCATCATCCGGAAGGCCTGCCCGAGCAGGAAGTCGCCAACCAGCACGCTGGCCTCGTTGCCCCACAGCATGCGGGCCGACAGCTTGCCGCGACGCAGCTCGCTTTCGTCGACCACGTCGTCGTGCAGCAGCGTTGCGGTATGCATGAACTCGACGGACGCCGCGAGCTTGATATGACCGTCGCCCGAATATCCAGTCAGATTGGCCATCGCCAGCGTCAGCATCGGGCGAAGCCGCTTGCCGCCGGACGAGATCAGGTGATTGGCGACCTCGGGGATCATGGTGACTTCCGAGCCGGTTCGCGACAGGATGGTCGCGTTCACCCGCTCCATATCGGCGGCCACCAGCCCCACGAGCCCGTCGATCGAGGCATCAGATGGGCTCTCAAAGGGAACAATAACCGCCACGCTATTCTCCAGATTTGCCTAATCGGCCACATCCTCGGATATAACCATAGAAAGTGCGGGCTGCCGCGGCAAGACCGCCATGCAACAACATGTCGTCAGCCGTTGGGAATAAAGGAGAAAACTGGGTGCGGGAATTGGTTCGGACCAACGACATCGTGCTGGTTTCGGCGATCGGAGCGCTGCTTGACGGCGCCAATATCCATCACTTGGTGCTTGACCAGAATATGAGCATCATCGAGGGGTCGCTTGGCGTTTTGCCGCGCCGGATTCTGGTGCATGAGGACGACAATCGCCAGGCTCGCCAGCTTCTCAGTGACGCCGGCCTCGCGCATGAGTTGCGGGCCGATGAGTGAGCTTGCGGGCGACGTCACCGAGGACGCCTTTCTCGGTGACAAACTGCGCCTGCGCCAGCTGAAATCCGGCCATCGCGCCGGCCATGACGCGATGCTGCTGGCGGCTGCCACGCCTGCTTGTCCGGGCGATCGTGTCGTCGACCTTGGCGCCGGCGTTGGTGCGGCGGGGCTTGCGGTTGCCCGACGTGTGGCCGGAATCGCACTGGTATTGGTTGAGATCGATGAGAGGCTGGCGGAGCTCGCCCGGGGTAACGCAATTACGAATGCGATTGCGGCGGAAACCATCGTGCTTGATGTCACGTCCAGTGCGGAAAATTTCGCGGCCGCAGGCCTCGCGCCAGACGGCGTGGACGTCGTGCTGATGAACCCGCCTTTCAATGACGCCGCGCGCCACCGCGCTTCGCCGGACAGTGCGCGCGCGGTCGCCCATGTTGCAGCGACCGAGACGCTTGAGGAGTGGGTTCATGCGAGCCGGCGAATTCTCAAATCAGGCGGCCATCTTGCGATGATCTGGCGCGCGGACGGGATTGCGGACGTTCTGGCGGCGCTTGGCCGCGGCTTCGGCAGTCTCGTGATCTTGCCGATTCATCCCGATGCAAGGTCGCCGGCGATCCGTGTGCTGGTTCGATCCACCAAAGGCGGCCGGGCACCGACCCGTCTGTTTGCCGGGCTTGTATTGAATGACGAGGCCGGACGTCCCACGTTCGAAGCCCAATCCATTCTCGCCGGCGACGCGACGTTGCCGATGGCTATGCCTTGAGAATTGGGATGAAAGGCAGGCTTGAAGGTTATTGAGAAACCGATTTCGAGCTTTGTTTTGGCGTCGAGGTGAAATGAATCGCGGTGAAGAGGATGCCGAACAGCGTCATCAGCAGATAAATCTTCATGGCGTGCTCCGCGGCATCGTAACGGCTTGACGGGCCGTCACGGCGATACGATCCAACTACAAGGGTGTTCCTTCGATTCAATGACACTCCTGTGATAAGAAACCGTTAATTTTGAGGTAAATGGTATGACGGAACACTCCAGCGAAGCTCGGCAATGGCCGGCTGGAATCGAAAAATGGATGGACTGGATTCCGGCGCGGTTGCGACGGGGCAGGGCCGTCGTCCCTGTGGTCCGTTTGTCCGGCGTGATCGGCGCGGTGACGCCGTTGCGGCCGGGAATGTCGTTGGCTGGCGTGGCGCGGATGCTCGAACGCGCGTTTGCGGTCAAGAACGCGAAGGCCGTGGCGCTGGTGATCAATTCGCCGGGCGGCTCGCCGGTGCAGTCGCGGCAGATCTATTTGCGCATCCGCCAGCTCGCCGAAGAGAAGAAGCTGCCGGTGCTGGTCTTCGTCGAGGATGTTGCGGCCTCCGGCGGTTACATGATCGCCTGTGCGGGCGATGAAATTTTCTGCGACCCCTCGTCGATCCTGGGATCGATCGGCGTGGTCGGTGGTTCCTTCGGCTTTCAGGAACTGATCAAGAAAATCGGCGTCGAGCGGCGGCTTTATACGGCGGGCGCCCACAAGGCGATGCTCGATCCGTTCCTTCCCGAAAACCCCGAAGACGTGTCGCGGTTGAAAGCGCTCCAGCGCGAAATCCACGACATCTTCATCGCCCTGGTGAAGGGAAGCCGGGGTGCGCGGCTGAAGGGCGCCGACGAGGTGCTGTTCACCGGCGAATACTGGGCGGGCGACACCTCCGTCTCGCTAGGGTTGGCGGATGCCATCGGCGATTTGCGTTCGACGCTGCGCGCCCGCTATGGCGAGAAAGTGCAGACCCCCCTGATCGCGCCCTCGAGCGGCATGTTGTCGGGCCTGTTGGGCCGGAGGTCGCCGGGAGCCATCGGCGCGTGGGAAAATACGGCCAATCTGCCGGAAGAAGTGATTTCGGCGCTCGAAAGCCGGGCAATCTGGGCGAAATTCGGGTTTTGAACAGGGCTAGTGCCGCTTATTTGAAGTTCCTGCGTTCCCAGCCGCGGATTCGGTTCAGGAACTCCAAATAGAAAAGCGGCACTAGAATCATGAGCTTGCCAGTACCCCTGACTTTTCGAAGTTTGCCGCTATTGCGTACGAACTTCGAAAAGTGGCACTAGCCCCGCGCCATTTCGTCTCTGCGATAGTCATTGCGGGGCGGGTCGGCTTGGGCGAAAATGGCTTCAGGGGCGTGACCAATGGACGAGGATCGACCGATGCCGCCGCTTGTCGCATTCGCTGGCACCCTTGGGGGGCTGGCCGTGGTTCGCTGGGCTTACCGGACTGCGGTCCGGGTCAGTCGGGAATTGGAGGAAGCCCGCTCGGCGCGGGCCGTGGAAGCCGCCCGATCGCACGAAATTCCGACGCTGCGGCGCGACCCCAACACCGGCGCTTATCGGCCGGGATAGCCACCCGTCGCCTTGATTCCTGAAGGTCCCGTCGATACGGTCCCGCGCTCTTGAACCCGACGCGGAAAGACCTGACCCGACGATGGATGCCTTGCCCGCGCATATGCGCCCGGAACGCTCGTTCCAGGGATTGATTCTCACGCTCCAGCGTTATTGGGCGGATTACGGCTGCGTGATCCTGCAGCCCTACGACATGGAAGTCGGCGCAGGCACCTTCCATCCAGCGACCACCTTGCGCGCGCTTGGACCCAAGCCATGGAATGCCGCCTATGTGCAGCCGTCGCGGCGGCCGAAGGATGGCCGGTATGGCGAAAATCCAAACCGTCTGCAGCACTACTACCAGTTCCAGGTGATCCTCAAACCTTCGCCGCCGGACATTCAGGATCTCTACCTGAAATCGCTCGCCGCGATCGGCGTCGATTCACATCTGCATGACATTCGCTTTGTCGAGGACGATTGGGAAAGCCCCACACTCGGTGCGTGGGGACTGGGCTGGGAATGCTGGTGCGACGGCATGGAAGTGAGCCAGTTCACTTATTTTCAGCAGGTCGCGGGCGTCGAATGCGCCCCCGTCGCCGGCGAACTCACCTACGGGCTCGAACGCCTCGCTATGTATGTGCAGGGTGTCGATCGCGTCTATGACCTCAATTTCAACGGCCGCGACGGCGCCGATAAGGTGACGTATGGCGAGGTGTTCCTGCAAGCCGAGCAGGAATATTCGCGGCATAATTTCGAGCATTCCGACGTCGAGATGCTGTTCGAGCAGTTCAAGATGGCGGAAGCCGCTTGCCAAAAGTATCTCGCGGCCGGCTGGAAGGACGCTGGTAACGGCAAAGAGCATTTGATGGCACTGCCGGCCTACGACCAGTGCATCAAGGCAAGCCACGCTTTCAATCTGCTCGACGCGCGCGGCGTGATCTCGGTGACGGAACGGCAGAGCTATATCTTGAGGGTGCGCGAACTGGCCAAAGCCTGCGGCGAAGCCTGGGTGCATACCGACGCGGGAAGGGCGAGCTGATGCCCGATCTCCTGCTTGAATTGTTTTCCGAAGAAATCCCGGCGCGCATGCAGGCGAAGGCGGCCGACGATCTGCGTCGCATGGTCACCGACAGACTGGTCGCCGAAGGCCTCGTTTATGAGGGCGCGAAAGCCTTCGCGACGCCGCGACGCCTCGCGCTCACCGTGCATGGCATTCCCGCGCGGCAGGCCGACCTGAAGGAAGAGCGTAAAGGTCCACGTGTTGGCGGGGCCGAGGCCGCGATTGCGGGTTTTCTGAAAGCCGCTGGGCTTTCCTCGCTCGATGAAGCGCAAATCCAGCGCGACCCAAAGAAGGGCGACTTCTATGTCGCGCTGATCGAGAAACCCGGCCGTGCCACGCTCGACGTGCTCGCCGAAATCTTGCCTGTGATCGTCCGCACCTTTCCGTGGCCGAAATCGATGCGCTGGGGCGCGCGTTCGGCCAGACCCGGCGCGCTGTCCTGGGTGCGGCCGCTGCACGCGATCACCGCGACTTTCGGTCTAGAGACCGAAGAGCCAGATGTTGTGAAATTCGCCATCGATGGCATCGAGACCGGGCAGACGACATACGGCCACCGCTTCATGGCACCGCAAGCGATCTCCTTGCGCCGCTTTGAGGATTACGAAGCAAAGCTGTTGGAAGCGAAGGTCGTGCTCGACCCCGAGCGCCGCAAGGATACGATCCTGACCGACGCCAAACAACTTGCCTTCGCGCAAGGTTTCGAGCTTGTCGAGGATCAAGTGTTGCTCGATGAGGTCTCCGGCCTCGTCGAATGGCCGGTCGTGCTGATGGGCTCGTTCGACGAGGAGTACCTCGCGATCCCCGGCGAAGTGATCCGCGCCACCATCCGCAACAATCAGAAGTGCTTTGTGTTGCGCGATCCCAAGACGGAAAAACTCGCTAACAAATTCATCCTGACCGCCAATATCGAGGCGTCTGACGGTGGCAAGGCGATCATCGCCGGCAACGAGCGCGTGATCCGCGCGCGGCTATCCGATGCGAAGTTTTTCTACGACACCGACCTGAAGACAAAACTCGAAGATCGTTTGCCGAAATTCGAAAATATCGTGTTTCACGAAAAGCTCGGCACGCAGGGCGAACGCATCAAGCGCATCGAGCGTCTTGCGGCCGAGATCGCGCCGCTGGTTGGTGCAGACGTCGAAAAGACCGGGCGCGCCGCGCATCTGGCGAAAGCGGATTTGCTCACGGATGTCGTCGGCGAATTTCCCGAGCTTCAGGGCTTGATGGGAAAATATTATGCGCTGGCGCAAGGCGAAGACGCGTCCGTCGCGGCGGCAAGCGAGGAGCACTACAAGCCGCAAGGCCCGAACGATCGCGTGCCGACCGATCCGGTGAGCATAGCGGTCGCGCTCGCCGACAAGATCGATACGCTCGTCGGCTTCTGGGCGATCGACGAGAAGCCGACGGGAAGCAAGGACCCCTATGCGCTGCGCAGGGCTGCGTTGGGGGTGATTAGGCTGATAACTGAGAACCGCCTCCGGATCCAATTGTACGACCGCTGCATGTTTCATTCTCTTTTCTTTGCGGAGAGAACACTTTCAGCCTTTGAAGGTCTAGTCGCAACGAAAACCAAATCTCTGGAATCTGTTCTGCCTGGGCTTTCTAAAGTTCTCGAAGAAAGAGCTCATCAGTTGGCGCGGTCAAAGACTGTCGCAGAATCCGCATTTTCACACTTTGACGTCTTAACTAAAAACCTTCTTTCCTTCTTTGCCGATCGCTTAAAAGTTCAACTGCGCGAGCAGGGCGCGCGGCATGATCTCGTGGATGCCGTGTTCGCGCTGGAAGGTCAGGACGATCTTCTGATGGTCGTTCGCCGTGTCGAGGCGCTCGGAAAATTCCTCGACACCGACGACGGCAAGAACCTGCTCGCCGGCACGAAACGCGCGAGCAACATCCTCTCGATCGAGGAAAAGAAGGACAAGCGCGCCTTCGATGGCGCGCCGGAGCCTTCGCTCTATAGTCTTGCCGAAGAAAAGGCGCTCGCCGATGCAATCGATCTCGCAAAGGTCGAGTCCGGTGTTGCCGTGATGAACGAGGATTTTGGCAGCGCGATGGGCGCGATCGCCAAGCTGCGCCCGGCGGTCGATGCGTTCTTCGACAAGGTCAAGGTCAACGACGAAGATCCAAAAGTGCGCGAAAATCGTCTGAAGCTGCTCAACGAAATCCGCGCCACCACGCGCGCCGTCGCCGATTTTTCCAAGATACAGGATTAGCGGCCATGGATCGCCAAACGCTCGCCGCCTATGACAAGGATGCGGCCGCGTTTGCGAAAGATTGGCACGAACAGCCGCCACCGACCGACCTGCATGACATCGTCAAGCGCTACTTTATTCCGGGCGGCATTACCGCCGATATTGGCTGTGGCAGCGGGCGCGAGGTCGCGTGGCTGAACAAGAATGGTTTTCCGGCGAAAGGATTTGATGCCTCGGAAGGGCTACTGGCCGAGGCGCGCGCGCGATATCGGCTTCTCGACTTTGTCCAGGCGGAGTTGCCCGATCTGAGCGGCATCGTGCCCAACACCTACCAAAATGTGCTCTGCGAAACCGTGATCATGCACCTCGACCATGCGCAGATTGCGCCCTCGGTCCGCCGCGTGCTCGACATCGTCAGGCCCGGTGGTGTTCTCTATCTAAGCTGGCGCGTCACGGATGGTCAGGATCAGCGCGATCAGCACGAACGTCTCTATGCAGCCTTCGAACCGATGTTGGTGCTTGAGGAATTGAAAGCGACAACGACGCTGCTCGACGAGGAGCCTGTCAGTGCGTCATCAGGCAAACGGATTCATCGCGTTGTGGTTCGGAAAGCCGGCTGACGCGATTTCATGTCTAAAAAAGAGCCCCGCCCGGGCGGGGGGAGACCGGGCGGGGCCTTGGTGTCCGGCCGCCGCTGCAGCAGGCCGGACGAAGAGTTAGAGCGCTCTAATCGATCACCTGAACGATCCGGCGGGTGCGCGGTTCGACCAGCACGGTTTCGCCATTCACCACCGTGTAGCGATAAGGCGTGGCACCGAACGATTGCGGCACGTCATAGATGGTCACGCCGCTGTCCGGCAGGATTCCTCCGACAACGACGCGATCCGGAATGGTATAGCTGGGCACCCGTTCGCGCACGATATATGCGCGGAACGCCGGACGTTGATCCAGCGCGATGCCGACAGTGCCGTCGTCGACCATAACGGGACCGGCGACGCCGACGGTGTTCTGGGCTTGCGCCGCGATGGGCGCGCTCATGGTGGTCATGACGGCTGCGATGGCCAATAGATGGTTTCGCATGTTCTGCTCCTTCACGTGGTTGCATGCCGGTGTGGCGGCTTGCAAAGCGATCCAATTCATCGCGCGCGGCATCGTTCCCGTAAAAAAGCACGGCCTTTTGCTGCACATTTCTGTCATTTTTTGAACGTGCCGGGGAACCGGTTGCGGTGCAAAGCGTCTCCTGTCGTGGAACAAGACCCGGCAGGGGGTGGTAAGGTGGCACTCCTCGATTCGATGCAAGAACGTAAGCGGAGATGCCCTTAAATGACCCTCACCGTCGCCCATATCTCGCCGATCATATCCGTCATCGCCGGCCTTTTGATCCTGATCATGCCGCGGCTTCTTAACTTCATCGTCGCGATCTTTCTCATCCTCAACGGCCTGATTGGTCTCGGCCTTTTGAGGTGGCTCCATATGTAGGCTGATATGGTTCCCGCGGCTTGCGCCTGGCCGCCCAAAGTGGTGTAAGGCGGCCATCTTTGTCACTTCAGCGGATCATTTTCTGTCATGGCCAAAGCCGTCGCTAAATCGAAGAAAATTGCTGCGAAATCAAAGCCATCTGCTGCGGCCCGGGCCAAGCCCGCGCCGTCGGCCGCCGCCCGCAAGGCGCTGAAGAAGAGCCCGGCCAAACCGGAAAAAAAGCTGGTGCCCGGCAAAGTCAAGTCTGCGCCCGTCAGGGCTGAGCCCGCGAAAGCAGGCAAATGGGTTTTCACTTTCGGCGACGGCAAGGCCGAAGGCAAAGCGGATCTGCGCGATCTGCTTGGCGGCAAGGGCGCGAACCTCGCGGAGATGGCCAATCTCGGATTGCCGGTGCCTCCCGGCTTCACCATTCCGACTTCGGTCTGCACCTATTTCTACGCGCATGAAAAAACCTATCCGAAAGAACTGAAGGCGCAGGTCGAAAAAGCGCTCGACCATGTTGGCAAACTGACCGGAAAATCCTTCGGCGATTCCAGAAATCCGCTGCTCGTGTCAGTGCGCTCGGGCGGTCGCGCCTCGATGCCGGGCATGATGGATACGGTGCTCAATCTCGGGCTCAATGACGTGACCGTCGAGGCGCTGGCGGAATTGTCCGGCGATCGCCGCTTTGCCTATGACAGCTACCGCCGTTTCATCACCATGTATTCGGACGTCGTGCTCGGTTTCGAGCACGCGCACTTCGAAGACATCCTCGATACCTATAAGGACGGCCAGGGCTATTCGCTCGACACCGATCTCACCGGCGACGACTGGGTCGAGGTGGTCGGCCGTTACAAGGAGGCTTTGGCCCGCGAAACCGGATCGGAATTTCCGCAAGATCCCCATGATCAGCTGTGGGGTGCGATTGGGGCTGTGTTTTCATCCTGGATGAACGCGCGTGCGGTGACCTATCGCCGGCTGCATGACATTCCGGAATCGTGGGGCACCGCCGTCAACGTGCAGGCGATGGTGTTCGGGAATATGGGCGAGACCTCGGCGACCGGGGTGGCGTTCACGCGCAATCCTTCGACCGGCGAAAGCAAGCTTTACGGCGAATTCCTGATCAACGCGCAGGGTGAAGATGTGGTGGCCGGCATTCGCACGCCGCAGGACATCACCGAAGATGCGCGCAAGGAATCCGGTTCCGACAAGTCGTCGATGGAAGTGGCGATGCCGGACGCGTTCAAGGAACTGACGCGGATCTACACTCAGCTTGAAAAGCACTACCGCGACATGCAGGACATGGAGTTCACGGTCGAGCAGGGCAAGCTGTGGATGTTGCAGACCCGCAACGGCAAGCGCACGGCCAAGGCCGCGCTTCGCATCGCCGTCGAACTCGCCAATGAAGGGCTGATCTCGAAGAAGGATGCGGTGCTGCGGATCGATCCTGCCTCGCTCGACCAGTTGCTGCATCCGACGATCGATCCCGCCGCCAAGCGTGACGTGATCGCGACCGGCCTGCCGGCCTCGCCGGGTGCGGCCTCCGGCGAAATCGTGTTCTCGTCCGACGAAGCCGCAAAGCTGCAGACCGATGGGCGCAAGGTCATCCTGGTGCGGATTGAGACCTCGCCGGAAGACATCCATGGCATGCACGCCGCCGAAGGCATTCTCACCACCCGTGGCGGCATGACTTCGCACGCCGCCGTGGTCGCCCGCGGTATGGGCAAGCCCTGCGTCTCGGGCTGCGGCTCCATCCGCGTCGATTACGGCCGCGGCACCATGAGCATCGGCTCGCGCACCTTCAAGACCGGCGACGTCATCACCATCGACGGCGCGCTGGGCCAAGTCCTGGCCGGGCGGATGCCGATGATCGAGCCGCAATTGTCGGGCGAATTCGGTACGCTGATGGGCTGGGCTGATGCGGTTCGCAAGCTTGGCGTTCGCGTTAACGGCGATACGCCGGATGATGCGCGCACGGCGCTAAAATTCGGCGCGGAAGGAATTGGTCTCTGCCGCACCGAGCACATGTTCTTCGAGGAAACCCGCATTCGCACCGTGCGCGAAATGATCCTGGCTGAGGACGAGCGCGCCCGTCGCGCCGCGCTTTCGAAGTTGCTGCCGATGCAGCGGGCCGATTTCGTCGAATTGTTCGAGATCATGAAGGGGCTACCGGTGACGATCCGGTTGCTCGATCCGCCGTTGCACGAATTCCTGCCGCATACGCAGGCTGAGATCGAGGAAGTCGCGCGCGCCATGAACACCGATCCGCGCCGGCTCGCCGATCGCGTGCGCGAGCTTGCGGAATTCAATCCGATGCTGGGTTTCCGTGGCTGCCGGTTGGCGATCGCCTATCCCGAGATTGCAGAGATGCAGGCGCGCGCCATTTTCGAGGCGGCCGTCGAAGCCGGCAAACGCACCGGCAAGGCCGTGGGCTTAGAGGTGATGGTGCCGCTGATCGCGACCAAAGCCGAATTCGACCTGGTCAAAGGGCGGATCGATAACACCGCGCAGGCGGTGATGAAGGAAACCGGCGCCAAGCTGAGCTATCAGGTTGGCACCATGATCGAGTTGCCGCGCGCCTGCCTGATGGCGGGCGATATCGCCAAGACCGCGGAGTTCTTCTCGTTCGGCACCAACGACCTGACGCAGACGACTTACGGCATCAGCCGTGACGATGCGGCGAGTTTCCTCGGCACCTATGTCGCCAAGGGCATTCTGGAGATCGATCCCTTTATCTCCGTGGACCGCGACGGCGTCGGCGAGTTGGTGAAGATCGGCGTCGCGCGCGGCCGCAAGACCCGGCCATCGCTCAAGGTCGGCATTTGCGGCGAGCATGGCGGCGATCCCGCATCCGTCGCCTTCTGTCATCAGATCGGGCTCGATTACGTTTCCTGTTCGCCCTATCGCGTGCCGATCGCTCGCCTCGCCGCAGCGCAGGCAGCCCTCGGCAAAGCGGTTGCAAGCCAAGCGTAAGTTTCAGGCGTAAGTTTTCGAGGATTGAACGGGCCGCGTTTTACACGGCCCGTTATTTTATTGGTGACGACCAGTTCCGGTGTCGCGACGGGAACCGTTGCGAAAACTTTCTTCATCATTTTTGTTGACGCGATATTTACCACTTTGGTGGAGCGGCTGTTTACCAACGCTTCTCATTTGATCGATGCAAGATCGGCAAGCGATTGCCTGTGTCACGCGCGACACGCCGATTAACTCCCTCGCAACCTAAATTAGTTACCAACAAAAAAGATCGAATTGCACGGATGTACTGAGTTCGATCGCGTATGCGTCTTGTTGCGTTGCGTGAGCGTAAGGATGTCACAGTTGCGTAGCCGGCCGAAGAGCGCACAGTTTGCGTTCTTCGGTCTCGGTCTTTGCTGGTTCGCATTGACCCCGACAGAAATCGGATATCAAGACATCGCCTCGCGGCTGGCGCAGCAACCGGGCGTCGCCGAGCGTTGGCACAGCCGTGTATTCTCCGGCGTCGGCACCATCCACGTTGCGGCCTACAGCTTCAACCTTCCGATCGGAACAGCTACGCCGAAGGCCGCTACCTACCAGCGCGCCAGTTTCAATCAGGGTGGCGACATCACCGGTTCGATCCCGCGCAACCAGGTCATCCAGACACCGCCGCGTTACCAGGCTTCCGATTTTCCCAAGGTCGACCGCACGCTGAAAGGCGACCGCCTTATCGTGGCGCCTCCGCAAGCCGATGCGCCTGTTGACGCGGCGCCTGCTTCGCCGCCGAGTTCTCCCGTGGCCGGCGCCAAGAGCGCGGAAGCGAAGCCGCCGGCTACTCGTGCGCCGCTGGACCCTGAACTCGCAGCGGCGTTAAGCGCGCCGCCGCTTCCGCAATACGATGTTTCGCTATCGCTCGAGACCCAACCGCTCCAGGATTCGAAAAATTCCCCAGACGGCGAGGCAACAGCCTTTGATAGCAATCCTTCGCACGAAGGCTTTTCGGTGAAGACTGCAAGCCTCTTCTTCGGCAGCCAATCGCTCGGTGCGCCATTGGAGACCATCGAGCGCTGGCGACCCGGCGAAGAGCCGATGGTCGTGTTGCCGGAGGCGCGGGTCGATCCGGATATGAAGGTAATGGCGTCGCTGCCTTCGACCGTCGATGAAACGAAGGTCACCGATAGCGGCGAGAGCATCGCGCCCAAAGGCGAAGTCAATTCGGACGACCAGCGTGAAAAGACGCCGGCCGAACGCCTCGGCCTGTTGGATGAGAAGTCGCGCGCCAAATCGGAGAAATGCCTCGCCGAAGCGGTTTATTTCGAAGCGCGTGGCGAAGCCGTGCGCGGCCAGATCGCAGTGGCGCAGGTCGTGCTCAATCGCGCTTTCTCCGGCTTTTATCCCACCACGGTGTGCGGCGTGGTGTACCAGAACAAGCATCGGCATTATGCCTGCCAGTTCACTTTTGCCTGCGACAACGTCGCCGACGTCGTGCGCGAGCCTGATATGTGGGACCGCGCCAAGCGAATCGCGAAAGCGATGCTCGACGGACAGCTCTGGTTGCCGGAAGTCGGCAAGTCGACCCACTATCACGCTTACTGGGTTCACCCGTCCTGGGTGAGCGAAATGAAGAAGATGTACAAATTCGGCGTGCACACGTTCTACCGCCCGCGTGCCTGGGGCGATGGCAGCGAAGCGCCAAGCTGGGGGACGCCGGCGCAGACGGCACAGATTTCGGCAGAGCTCGCCGAGGCCGCCAAGAGCTCGGCCGAAATGTCGGAGAATTCTGCCAGGCGGTAACGCTCCGGCGTTATGTTGGCAACATGCCGCTAACCCTTGCTTGAGCCGCCCGCGAAAACGCGCAGGTCTGCATGGCAGGCCCGCGTGGTATACCGAGTGGGGCGTTTTGGATTACATGCATTTGCGTTAACTTCACACGCCGCCGAGAGGCTCCTCGGTATGGCGTGCGGTTCGCATGGCGGAAACGGTTCAGCGAGCGCTCTTTCAGGGGATTTGCATGGCTTCGGTTGAAATCGAGCAGCGTCGGCTTCCGGACACGGCGGGTTGGCGTACGCCGCTCCTCATCATCGTCTGCGGCTGTGCGATCGCGCTGTTGAGTTTCGGACCGCGCTCGGCCCTTGGTTTCTTTGTTCAGCCGATGAGCCGCGAATTCGCATGGGGCCGCGATATCTTCGGCCTCGCGCTGGCCGTGCAGAATCTGCTGTGGGGATTGGGCCAGCCGATCGCCGGTGCAATCGCCGACCGCTTTGGCGTGTTGCGCGTCATGTGCGTCGGCGCCGTGCTTTATGCGGCGGGTCTGCTGTTGATGAGTCACGCCACCACACCGCTCTCGCTCGATATTGGCGCGGGCGTCCTCGTTGGCTTTGGGCTTTCCGGTTGCTCATTCAATCTGGTCCTGTCCGCCTTCAGCAAGCTGCTGCCGCCGGAGCGGCGTGGCATCGCGCTCGGAGCCGGAACGGCGGCCGGTTCGTTCGGACAATTCCTGTTTGCGCCGTTCGGCGTGGCGATGATCGACAATTTCGGCTGGCAGTCCGCGCTTCTGGTATTTGCCGCTTTGATGCTGCTCATCCTGCCGCTGTCTCTGGCCCTCTCGACACCGCCCACGGTTGCGACGACCGAGGCGCCGGTTGCAGACCAGCAATCGTTCAAGACGGCGCTCGCCGAAGCGTTCGGCCATCGTTCCTATGTGCTTCTGGTGCTCGGCTTCTTTACCTGCGGCTTTCAGCTTGCCTTCGTCACCGTGCATTTGCCGGCCTATCTTTCCGATCGGGGCATATCGGCATCGACGGGCGGCTGGGTCATTGCGGCGATCGGCCTGTTCAACATCATCGGCTCGCTCAGCGTCGGCTGGCTGCAAAACATATTTCCGAAGCGCTATATTTTGTCAGTGATCTATTTCACGCGGGCGCTTGCGACGGTTGCATTCATCTCGTTTCCGATCACGACATTTTCGGCGATCGCATTCGGTGCAATCAGCGGCCTGACCTGGTTGTCAACGGTGCCGCCGACCTCGGCCTTGATCGCGCTGATGTTCGGTACCCGCTGGTTCTCGACGCTCTACGGGTTTTCATTTGTCAGCCATCAGGTTGGCGGCTTCCTCGGCGTATGGCTCGGTGGAATCGTGTTTGAAAAATTCGGATCCTATACGCCGATCTGGTGGCTCTCGATTCTGTTCGGGGTGCTGTCGGCGCTGATCAATCTGCCGATCGTGGAGGCGCCGGTCCGGCGCGCGGCCGCGGAACCGGCCTGACGGCCCGCGATATCGCTCTCGCAGCCTCATTTCGTGAGTGCTAGGATCGGGTGCGACCGCTTGCCGGCGGAAAATTTCTGTCGGGCTTGAGCTATTCACAAAATAAATGCCGGGAGACGCTGCGGTGGCCATGTTCAAAGCAATCAGGATCGACAAGGCGGAGAAGGGAACGACCGCAGCTCTCGTCCAGTTCGACGAAGCCGATTTGATGGAAGGCGATGTCACCGTTCGCGTCGAGTGGTCGACCCTCAATTACAAGGATGGTCTCGCCGTCACCGGCAAGGCGCCGGTAGTCCGGCGTTTTCCGATGATCGCGGGCATCGATTTCGCCGGCACCGTCGAGCAATCCTCGCATCCGCGCTGGAAGGCGGGCGACCGTGTGATCTGCAATGGCTGGGGTCTCGGTGAGACCCATCTGGGTGCCTATGCCGAAAAGGCCCGCGTCAAAGGCGATTGGCTGGTAGCTCTGCCCGATGGCATCTCGGCGCGCGACGCGATGGCGATCGGGACCGCTGGTTACACGGCGATGCTGGCCGTGCTGGCGCTGGAACACCATGGTCTTGCGCCTTCGCAAGGTCCGGTCGTGGTCACCGGCGCTGCCGGAGGTGTCGGGTCGGTAGCCATCTCGATCCTCTCAAAGCTCGGTTATCACGTCATCGCGTCCACTGGGCGGGTGTCGGAAGCCGGCTATCTTAGGGATCTCGGCGCCGCCGAGGTGATTGATCGCAACGAGCTTTCGGGAGCGGCCAAGCCGCTCGCCAAAGAGCGCTGGGCCGGAGGGGTGGACAGCGTCGGTTCGACCACGCTCGCCAATCTTTTGTCGATGACGAGCTACCGGGGCGCCATTGCCGCCTGCGGGCTTGCCGCCGGTATGGACCTGCCGACCTCGGTCGCGCCATTTATTTTGCGTGGGGTGTGTCTGTTGGGTATCGATTCCGTGATGTGCCCCATCGGCTTGCGCGAAATCGCCTGGAAACGCCTCGGCACCGATTTGGAAGCGGGAAAACTATCTGAAATTACTCATGAAATTGGCCTGAACGGCGTCATCGAGGCCGGCGCCAGGATCCTTGCCGGGCAGGTTCGTGGTCGAATCGTGGTAAAAATTTCCTGACGATATTCAGACTTTACCAACGAAGCTGCGCCAATGTTGCCACGGTTAGTATGGTAAGCAGCGGGTAAAGAGGCATTAGCGATCACCCGCAGCTGGGTAAAGTCGGAGTTCGAGCATGCTTGCGCGTTTTGTATTGGGAGCATTGGTGGCCGGTGCGTCGATCGTGCCCGCCGTGGCCGGGCAGATGAATGCCGAAGAGGCCAAGCGTTTCGTATCCGGCAAGATCTTCTCGTTTACATGCTTCGACGGCACCCGCGGCGCGGGCCGGATCCTCGACGACATGGGTGCTGCCGGTTCGATACAGTTCGGCGGCTCCGGTCCGATCCGTAATGTGCGCTTGCCCGGCAATACGTTGCAAATCCGCGGACAGGCGGTTTGCGCCTCGCTCCGGGGCATTCCGTTCGAGCCGTGTTTCAACCTCGACAGACGGGACGAAGTCAGCTTCCGCGGATCGGTGTCCGGCATGGGCTTCGCTTACTGCGATTTCCATAACCAGGGCGGGACGCAGATGCTGATGGCCCGCGCGGTGGCCCATCCGCGTTCGCGGCGCCCGGTGGAGCAAACCGGCTCGGTCGAGGTGTCCTCGCGTGTCGAAACGCCGGCGGTCGAGAGCGCCAAACTCGAACCGATCAGTTCCGAGCCGAAGCCCGCGCCGGCCAAATCGGAGCCCGCTCTGGAGTTGCGTCACTCGACCGATTGACGTTCGGACAGCGCGTTTCCTCACTTAAATTCCTCGAAGAAGATTTGCCGTCGGCGGCGACGCGTTTTGCGCGAGCGCAACCCGTGATCATGCGGGGCTCATTGTTCGCGCCTTGTCGCGATGGGCTATTTCGCGCGGCTGAACCTTTAATTTACGAATGGGTAGCTATGTTCGGAAAGCTGAGAAAGCGGCTGGAATAAATCATAGTGTGCCGTGAAACGACCGACGGCATATCCTCGGGGGTGGATCGCCGTGAAAAGACTGCTGAAACTCGTTGCCCAACACTCGATCGCCGCCAAACTCGCCGCTATGGCGGTTGCCGGCGCGCTGTTCATGGTGCTGGTTGCGCTGACGGTTCTGTTCATTGCCCGCGGCGAACTCGCCACCGAGCGCACCGAGCGGGCCCGTGCCATCGTTGATGCCGTCACGAGCATGGCGGAAAGTTTCAAGCACGCCGCCGAAACGGGAGCGATGAGCGAGGAAGAGGCGAAAGCACGTTTCTATGCCGCCTCCGGCAACATCTGGTTTGAGGGCCACACCAACTACGTCTTCATCTACGACACCGAAACGGGGCTCTGTGTGATGAACACCGGCAACCCGGCGTTGGTCGGAAAGGACGTGCGCGGCCTGAAAGATTCGGCCGGGCTTCCCTTCGCATCGATGATGCTCGATATCGCCAGGCGCGGCGAGGGAACGATCCGATACACCTTTCCGAGAGGCGGCGCGAAAACCCCGCTCGAAAAGGTTGCTTATGTTCGCGGCTTTGCGCCGTGGCATCTGATGATTGCCTCCGCGGAATACATGACCGATCTTGACGTCACGTTCTGGAACATGGCGCAGACGGTCGCCGCCTTGATCGGCGTGCTGCTGCTACTCTCGATCGGCATCGCGTGGCTGGTGGCGCGCAGCGTGGTCAAACCGTTGTCTCGTCTGAGGTCACGCATGGACGTGCTCAGCAAGGGCGAATTGACTCCACCTGTCATGGATACCGACCGCTCCGATGAGATCGGCGAGATGGCGCGAACCGTCGGCGTGTTCAAGGAAGCCATGATCGAAACCAACCGGCTGCGTGCCGAACAGGTCGAGGCCGAACAGCGGCAGATGCAGCAGCGCAAGGACGACATGCACCGGATGGCCGATAGTTTCGAAGGCGCGGTGGGGCAGATCATCGCAACCGTATCGTCGGCCTCGTCGCAACTCGAAACCTCCGCAGGCGTGCTGACCTCGACCGCAACGCGGTCGGAGAATCTCGCGACAAAAGTCGCGAGCGCTTCGGAAGAAGCCTCCAGCAACGTTCAATCGGTTGCGTCCGCAACGGAAGAATTGTCCTCGTCGGTCCACGAGATCAGCCGTCAGGTACAGGAATCGGCGCGCATGGCCAACGAAGCCGTGGCACAGGCACGTCAAACCAACGATCGGGTTGGCGAACTCTCCAAGGCGGCGGGCCGCATCGGCGACGTGGTCGAACTGATCAACACCATCGCCGGGCAGACCAACCTGCTGGCGCTGAACGCCACCATCGAGGCGGCGCGCGCGGGCGAAGCAGGTCGCGGCTTTGCGGTCGTGGCGTCCGAAGTCAAGGCGCTGGCCGAGCAAACCGCGAAAGCCACCGGCGAGATCGGTCAGCAGGTCAACGGCATTCAGGCGGCAACGAATGAATCCGTCGGCGCCATCAAGGAAATCAGCGGCACGATCGAAAAACTCTCGGAGATCGCGTCCGCCATTGCGGCTGCGGTGGAACAACAGGGCGCGGCGACCCAGGAAATATCCCGCAACGTGCAGCGCGCCGCGGAAGGTACCGTGCAGGTCTCTTCCAACATTGGCGACGTGCAACGCGGTGCCAGCGAGACCGGATCGGCTTCCTCGCAAGTCCTGTCGGCAGCCAAGTCGCTGTCCGGCGATTCAAACCGGCTCAAGCTCGAGGTCGGCAAGTTCCTCAGTTCGGTCAGGGCGGCCTGACGCGAAAGCCAACGTCGCTCAGGTCGGCGCCGGCGCAGCGGGCGCTGCGACCTTGCGAAACAGCACCTTCTGATAGAACCAGCCGATCGCGACCAGCACGAGCCCCAAGCCCATGAACGACAGCGCGCGGTAGACACCGGTCAGCGTCGACAGGTCGATCAGAAAAACCTTGCCGATCGTCAGCGCGATCACCACGGCCGAGGCGAGGCGGGCGCGCTGCGAATTGGCCAGAATGCCGATGACGAGCAGCAGCACGCCGAACGCCAGCCACGCGATCGAGTAAGTGTACTGCTCGACGTCATAGATCGGTCCACTCGACATCAGCGGACCGTGGTAGAGTCTGCGGATTTCCAGCGAAACATAGCTGAGCGCAAGCACCAAGGCGCCGGTAGCGATGGTGTTGCCGTAAGCCGCGGGCCTGCGGCCGGCGGCGACCGCGTATGACAACAGAAGTGCGAGGATCGCAGGGGCCGCGTAGCCGAGTAGAAGCGCGTTGATAAATGCGCCGTCGATGGTGTTGCCCCATCCGAAGATATAGGGGTTGTCGATGAACAGCAGTCCGACCAGGGTCGCCGCGCCCGCAAACAGCGTCAGCAGGATGGCGCTGATATTGTGAACGATACTGCCGCTTCGAAGGCGCAATCGCTCGAGCCCGATGGCCATAGCCAGTGCGGCGCAAACCTGCAAAGCGGTCTCTGTCAGCCCGGCGCTGCTGCGATAGACGTCGCCGCCATTGATGGCGTGACGAATTTCCAGGAACACCAGCAGGACCGTGAACAGGATGGCGGCGGCTTCCACCGAACGCAGGGAGGCGTCGTCACCTCGTCGCCGCAAAAATACACTTCCTACCCAGAACGACAGCGCCGGAACGCCATATCCCCACAATAGCCAGTTGAAGATCGGTGTCGTGCCGACTGCGGCGCCGGCGATGCGCGGCTCATAGCCGATCCTTAAGACCACGATGCCCGCCAGAATCGACGACAGCACCCGCAGGAATGGAATTGGCCGCTGTGTCGAAACCCACGCGGCGCCGGTCGATGTCAGTGCCAGCGCGATGGTGAGCCAGCCTTTGTCGAGGGCAAAGGTCAGTGCCAGCGCCAAAGCCGCGAGCGTGCCGGTGGCAAACAGCGCGGTCGAAGCCACGAGCCCCGGACGCGCCTCGCGCCGGGTCAGCACTTCGGTCGCCACGGCAAAGGCCGCGGCCAGCATAACGGCGAGAATCGCAAACGGGATCGATTGATCGAGATGGGCGATCCGGGCGTAAAGCGCGATCAGCAACGCAAGCGGGGTAAATACGCCTGCCGCCGACCAGATCACCGGGACCAGCGCATTCGAGCTGCGGCCTTGCGCGAAAAATCCGCCGCCGCCGAATCCGGCTGCGAAAAATGCCGCCACGACCAGATGCAATGAGACGGAGCTGTCGGTTGGGGAGGGGCCGATGCCCGGCAGCGGTCCGCCCGGCAACACCAGCATGTCCGGATTGGCGCGCACGGCCCATTCGAGAAACACCAGGCCGACGAACGCCGCCGCGGGCGCGATCGCGCCGGTGGCCGCGGGTGCGCGCCACGCCACCAATAGATTGGCTGCGGTCAGGATCGCGAACACGACGATCGCTGCGTCCGCATGAAAGCTCGCCAGCACGATCAGCACGGCGCCGAACAGATAGGCCGCGAGCGATCCTGACGAGACCGGTTCGACGCGGTCATCTTCGGCGGGCGGACCAAACAGCAAGCCGCACACGACCAACAAGGTCGCGAGCGCAAATCCTGAAATCACGTGGAACGCATAGGGGCCGACCTGCGGCGGGTCGAAATTGAGAACCGGCAGGGTCCAGAGCAGCGCGAGCGCGATAGTCGTTACCGCGAGCCAGCTCCACAGCCGGATACGCGCAAGACTGAAAGCCGCCGCGGTGACGACCGCGAGATAAATATAAAGCGCCCAGAAATCCGGTTTCTCCGACGAAACCAGAAGCGGCGTGCCGAAGGCGGCAACGATGCCGAGTCCCGCCAGCATTGGGCCATGCAATAGTGCGGCAGCGAGCGTGCCGAGCGCCACCAGTCCGAGCAGGATGAAGGCCGAGGCTGGCGCGAGAAAGCCGTAAAGCGCATAGGCGGCATAGACCGTTCCGAAGGCAACGGCAGTGCCGGCCGCTGTCAGGATGGCCGGGATGTTGGCGATAGGCAGCACGGCGATCGCCGAGGTGCTTTCCTGGCGCCGCGTCCACTCGCCGGTCGCGAGCAGAGCGAGCGCGAAGGCGCCGCCCAGCAGGGTCCGCACGCCCGGCCCGAGCAGGCCAGCGTCGATCGAGTAGCGGACCATGAAGAAGCCGCCGAGCGCCAAGGTCAGCCCGCCCAGCCACACCACCCAGCGCGTGCCGACGCGCTCCTCGAAGCCGGGCGCGGCTTCCGGAAGTGGCGGGGGCGTCGGAGGTGCCTGGTCAGTAGCGTCCTCGGGAGCGGAAGGCGGTGCTTCGTGGAGTGGCGTTGCGGATTCGAGGGGAGCAGCGAGCGTCGGGGCTTCGGGTGCCGTGGTCGGCTCGGCCTCGAGGGCGGGCACCAGTGGCGGCGGGGTTGGCTGCGCCCGCCATCCGCTCGCTTCAAGGGCATCGAACCGTGCCTGCAAGGTTGCGGCCTGATCCATGGCCTTGCGCGCCACGATCAGTGCGACCACGGCGATTGCGACCGCAAATAATTCGAACATTAAGCCCCCCGGCGCCTCGCTGCCAATTTTGATGCTGGTCGCATATCACCTGAGTGTCGTCTCAGCTGGCAAAAGTTCAAGCCGGCGGGCGGCGAAGTGAGTTCATTCCAGATCGATACGGAATGGCTTGCCTTCGGTCGTCAGCGAACCCGGACCCATTTCATCCAGCGCGCGCAGCATTCGCCCCTCGCGGCCCAGCGCCTTGTCCGCCAGGCTGACGATCAGGCGGTTCGGCGCCGCAATTGGCGAGGCGGCTCTTATCTGGCGCGCGATCGCGATTTCGTCGCGGTTCGGATTGAGCGCGCAGACGGCTGCAAAGGCGCTCGCAGTCGAGCGGCTGATGCCGGCGTAACAGTGCACGACCAGTGGCGCACCGCGATCCCAGCTGCGTACGAAATTCAGCACTTGCTCGATGTGGATCTCGGATGGCGCGACAAAGCCTTCGATGGCTTCGGTGATATCGTCCATCTGCACCTTCAGGTGATTGGCGGGAAGCACCGATAGAGGCCGTTGTACCTGATCGACATTGGCCATCACGGTGAGCACATGGCTCGCGCCGGTGGTCTTGACGGTGGAGGGCAGGGCCGCAAGCGAACAGACGTGGATCATGTTTTTTCCTGGTTTTCCGCCCGATTATACGGCTGCGCGCCGTGCCGGTGAAGGGCTTGACCCGTGACACGGGTTGGCTTTCCTGCGGTGTAATCGCCCGAGTTTTGCCAAGCGTCACCCTCGCGGCACATCGGCACGACGGGCAAATCAGGTTGGCCCTTTTGGTTCTTGTCTTTTGATCAAACCTGCTGCCACAAAGCCCGCTCTGGAAGTTCTTTACTTTGCTGGAGCAAAATTCTGATTGCTGAGCGGGGGCACACTTGGGCGCTGGATACGAATAAACGGCTTGCCGGCTCCGGTGTGGCAGGCGTTGCAGCCGTCGGTCAGCTCATCGAAGGCTGCGACAAATTGAGCGTTGTTTTTCGCTCCAACCGCCTTTTCAAGCCGCTCTATCCGTGGATCGATGATGGTCTTGATCATCTCGGCGACAGCAACCCCGTCAACGGTCGAATGAAGCCTGGCGGCGTCCTCCAGGCCTTCCTTGATCTCGTCAATCTCATAGGCCGCGAGGTCCCAGTTGTGGCTCTTGCCGGCAAACCAAAGTTTCGCATGGCGAAGTTGGGTCGCCATCATGAACTCGCCGAGACCAGGTTCGTAAGGCGCTCTTGCGGGCTGGGCGGCTGCCAGTACTACTGAGCCGGCAACGATAACTGCGCTGATGACGATCCGTTTCATTCGCTGTTGCTCCCAGATATCAGCGCATTGAACCTTGCCAGAAACCGCTTCTCGGCCTTGGCCGCGCTCCAAGGCGTCAGGTAATCCTCACGCGTCGCCGGCAACAATCCGGGATCGCGGCCGAACAGGCGCTTCGCCTCCTCTGGCGCGAAGCCCGCCAGTTCCGTGGCTTCCAGATAGGCTGCGCCTTTGTCGGCGGCCTTGATGGTCTGGGTGATCCTGTCGGCCAGCACAGCCGGCAGGCCGAAGCGGATGTGGATCGCCGACAACAGGCGTTTTTCGACCGCCTTGTAGTCTTCGCCGAGCACGGCCTTGAACGGCGAGATCATGTCGCCGATGACGTATTCCGGCGCGTCATGCAGCAACGCGGCGAGTCGCCAGCTGATGTCGATGCGCGGACTTTGTTCGCGCATGACGGCTTCGACCAGCAAGGTGTGCTGCGCCACCGAGAAGATATGCGCGCCCGACGTCTGTCCGTTCCAGCGCGCCACCCGTGCCAGCCCGTGGGCGATATCGGCGATTTCGATATCGAGCGGGGAGGGGTCGATCAGATTGAGCCGCCGGCCCGACAGCATGCGCTGCCAGACGCGTGATGTTTCCCCAGCCGGTTTCCGGGCCGTCATTTGACTTTGAGGCGGGGGCTGCGGCGCTTGCCGGCGCAGCTTTCATGGCAGAAGCAGGTGACGAGATGGTCGTTGACCAGGCCGGTCGCCTGCATGAAGGCATAGACGATGGTGGGGCCGACGAATTTGAAGCCGCGCGAGGCCAGCTCTTTCGACATCAGAATCGAAACGGGCGTGGAGGCGGGAACGCTCGCGGTGGTCTTGAACTGATTGACCTTCGGTCTGCCGTCGACGAATTCCCACAAAAACTTCGAGAAACCAGGGCCTTCTTCCATGATCTTCAGGTAGGACTTGGCGCCCGCAATGGTGCCTTCGATCTTGGCGCGGTTGCGGACGATGCCGGCATCGTTCATCAGCGCTTCAATTTTTTTGGGCGTGTAGCGCGCGATTTTTTCCGGCTGGAAGTCGTCGAAGGCTTTCCGGAAATGATCGCGCTTGCGCAGGATCGTGATCCACGACAGCCCGGCCTGGAAGCCGTCGAGGATCAGCTTCTCGTACAGCGCGCGATCGTCGTATTCCGGCACGCCCCATTCGGTGTCGTGATAGGCGACATAAAGCGGATCCTCGCCCGGCCAGGGGCAGCGGGTCTTGCCGTCGGCATGCAGGCGCGCCGACCTCGTCATGCGACCGTCTGCCGGGGTGTGGTGCGCAACTCATCCCGGTCGGCGACGCGGATTGAGAGGCCTCCAGCGGTCAGCGGCGTGCCGGCCTCCAGCGCTTCGCTAGCGCGATCGATCCGGATCAATGCCAGGCCATGATGATTGGCGGCCGAGCCCATGGTGCCGACTGACTTGTCGCCGGCAAGGACGGTTGATCCCGCTTCCGGTGCAGGGCCGTCCAACAGCACGCGTACGGTGCGCGTGCGCGCGGTGCCGCGATGCTGCATCCGCGACACGACTTCCTGGCCGATATAGCAGCCCTTGTCGAAATCGACGCCGTTTAGCCGGTCCATATTGGTCTCGTGCGGAAACGCATCGCCATAGATGAAATCAAGACCGCCGCGGGGAACGCCCGAAGCAATGCGGTGAGCCTCATAGGCCGAGCTATCGACCATTTCCGCGCCGATCAGGCTGGCAGCCTTCGGCGCCAGTTCTGCGGGAACGAGAATCCGAAGACCGAGGCTGGCGTTGCGCGGATCGGTGAAGGTGAGATCCGGCTTCAACGCCGCATCGCCATCCCATGCGGCGAGCACGCCGAGACTATCGGAGAGATTTTCGATTCCGACCTTGGCGCGCAGCCGATAAAAACCGAGCTTGTCGGCAAGCGTTTGCGCCAGCACCTTGGGACAATCGATCAGGAAGCCGCCGCCATGGCCGGCCGGCGCCTCCGTGATCAGGAAATCGATCATGATCTTGCCCTGCGGCGTCAGCAACGCGCCGAAGCGGCCCAGACCCGGTTGCAGCCGCGTCATATCCGTGGTGATGAGGCCGTTGAGGAAATCACGGGCGGTTTCGCCGGTGATTTTGACCACGCCGCGGTCGGGTAGAAACGCCGCTTTCATGCAGGAATCTCACGTGAAATCTCACATGAGAAGGTAAGCCGCAGACCAGCAAACAACAAGGCCCAGTAGGGACTTGCGCTTACTGTCTAGCAAGCGCGGTGGAGAATTCGCCGTTGCGGACACGAACGACGAGGCCCTCGACGAATTTCGCGACCGCGTCTTCGCCATAGGTCCGGACCAGTTCGGCGAAAGCCGCAAACAGGCTCGCCTGTGCCAGGCAATCGCCGTCGACCCCGTCATGCCGCGCCTCCGCCCAGGCTTCGCTGAGATAGTTGAGCGCTGCCTGCTTCTGTTCTTGATCGGGCAGCAGGTCGCGGGCGACGAAGGGCGCGGGATGGCTCATGAACGTGAAGCAGCTTTCGAGGCGAGGAATGCAGTGTGGTGTAGCATGCCTAACGGGGCTGCCTAGACCACTTCTTTAAGAAAGGTTAACGCGCTCGCAGAACCCCGAAAAAAAGCAAAGGGACCTCACTAGTTGGCGTAGCGCGCGGTCAGGTCGCGCGAAATCTTCAGGCCTTCGTCGATGTAGCGGCGGATCGCTAGTGTCGCCGCCGGCGTGCAGGCGCGGTAAGTCTGCTGGAAGCCGTTATAACCGCGGTTGAAGCCGGCGATCATGCGCGCCCGCCGCTCGCCGCTCGGGGTTTCTGCGTCGAGCAGTGCTTGCATCTCGTTGCGCCACTTGCCGCCTTCATTGTTGCCGCAGATGCCCCTGAGATAATGCAGGGTTCCAAGAATTTCCGCGAACCGCTGCAACTCGTTGTCGAACGGCGCGGCGACGTCCTGCGCCCGCGCAGGCACGGAAAGGCCGCACAGGACGATGAGGACGAGGGCAAGATGTCTAGACATGAAGGGTCCGGGAAAAGCCCGTGTCATATGCCTGCTCGGGGTGCGCCGCGCAAGCCGCGGATTTTGGCCCTTAGAGGCCTAAAACGCGCTGGGCCGACTGGAGAACCTCCAGCAAGCCGGGCGTCGTCTTGAGTTCGCCCAGCGCAGCCGGCGCGATCCACTGGAAGTCGTCGAGTTCCTCGTTCAGCGCTGGCTCGCCCGCGCTCCAATGCGCGGCGAACGACAGGATCACAAAATGCCCGCCGCCCTCAGTCGTCGGCATGACTTCACGCCAGGCGGCAAGGCCTGCGATCTCGATCGTCAGCGCGGTTTCCTCGGCGATCTCGCGACGGAGCGCGGCGTGGAGGGTTTCACCGAATTCGACGCGACCGCCGGGCAGCGAGTAAAATCCCTTCGCTGGCGAGCGCGCACGCCGCACCACCAGCACCTTGCCCTCGCGGAAAATCGCCGCGCTGACCGCAAGCTGGGGACGGGATGGATGGAGAGGCGCCAAAATGGAATCCGAGACCAAGTGTTCGCGTGGGACCTGCCAATCTTAGCCCGGCGGTCCGATCCACTCCACCGCGATCGTCGGCAATCAATGCGTCATGATGTAATCGACGTCAGCCGCGCCATGGCCGTTGATGATGCCGCCCGCCTGCATCACCAGCGGCTTGACCCAGCCGGTGGCTTGTTCGGCCAGTCGGGTGCGGGTGTCGTCCTTCGTGGCCTCACGCATCGCCGCGCTTACCGCGGCCAGGATCGAGGTGATCGCGCTCGTGACGTTGTCGAACTCGGCACGGATCCGAACGTCGGCCGTGTTGTAGGCATCGATCGCCAGATCTCTTGCCTTGAAGTTGGAGGCTGTGAAATGTTCGGCGTAAGATAGCGGTTCCCAAACGAGAAAATCCTCGGCGCATTCCGGCATGTCCGGAATCATTTCCAGCAGCATCACCGCTTCGTTGAAGTGGTTGAGATAGTCGGTAGCAAGCCCGGTGCGCGGATTGATGTTGGCCGCGCGCAGTTCGGCCGCACGCGCCGAGCTATCGGCGGTCACGGAGGCTGACTGTATGGGTTGGGTAGTCGATGGCGTCATTTGTCGCAGTGTTAGGGTTCGGGGTAAAAAGTTACTGAAGAATACTTATTCGGATACCAATAATGTGCGGACGCTTCGTTATAACTTCGGCACCAGAAGCTTTGCGACAACTTTTCGGTTATTTGGAACAACCAAATTTCCCGCCAAGGTATAATGTTGCCCCAACGCAACCGATACCTGTGGTGATGACCGAGAATGGCCGGCATTTCCGCTTAATGCGCTGGGGATTTTGGCCCGCTTGGGTGAAAGATCCCCGTAAATTTACCCTCCTGATCAATGCCCGCGCGGAGAGCGTGAAAGAGAAACCGGCATTCAAGAATGCGATCCGGCGGCGGCGATGCCTGATCCCGGCCGACGGCTATTATGAGTGGCAGTCCTTTGGCAGCAGCAAGCGGCCATATTTCATCTATCGCCGCGATGGCAGCCCGATCGGATTTGCAGGGATCGCGGAGACCTGGGTCGGGCCGAACGGTGAGGAAGTCGATACGGTTGCGATTGTCACCGCGCCGGCGAGTGCCGATCTCGCCGCGCTTCATCATCGCGTGCCTGTCATGATCAAGACAGATGATTTCGAGTTCTGGCTCGACTGCCGCTCGGATGAGGCGGATAGCGTGACGCCGCTGATGCGGGGGCCGGAAGTGGGCGAATTCGTCTGGCATGAGGTCTCGGTGCGCGTCAATCACGTCGCCAATGACGATGCGCAACTCGTTTTGCCGATGACTGAAGAGCAACGCGAGGCCGAGCAACCCGGGCGAACCAAAAAAGCGAGCCCGCGCAAAACCGCTGCTGCGGACTTCGACGACGGGCAGGGCAGTCTGTTTTGAATTTCAGCTGTTGAGCAACTGCTTCAGCTTGGCGACCGCGCTGTCGGGCGTCGTCAGCACCGGCAGTTTTGAGGCTTCGGCCACGAGCTCGGCGGCGGGCGCCATGCTGTATTGCGCCAGCGCAATCAGGTCGCAGTCGCGCAAGTCGCGCGAGGCCTGGACGACCAAACGGTCATGCTCGGCGCGGTCGCCGCGATCGAGCGCGGCCATGGCGCCTTCCGCCAGTTTTGGCACCAGCGTCACTGTGCCCGGAAATTCGGCCGGCATCGACTGCAATGTCGGCGGAAAGGTCGAGAGCAGGCCGATGCGGTGACCGCGCGTCACCGCCTGCTCGATCATCGCCTGATTTGGTTTGAGCACGGGCTTCGGTGCGAGATCGCGCGCCACGGCCTCGATGCAGGGACCGAAGGCCGAACAGGTAAAGAGGACCGCGTCGGCGCCGGTCGAGGCCGCATAGCGTCCAAGCGCGAGGAAGCGGTCGGTCATCGCCGGCGTCAACCGGCCGTCGCGCGCCAGATCGGCCGACAGGCTGTCATCGAGCAAATTCATCAGCGTTGCCTCCGGCCAAAGTCGCGCGAACGAGGCTTCGATCGGAACCAGCGAATGTTTTAAGGCGTGAATAAGGGCGATGCGCATGTCAGTTTCTCGCGGGCGTTTATGCCGGTTTGACGTTTTCAATTACGGGGTGGGCTCGCGTCCGTCGAGCCATTTCGCATAGATGACGCGTTCCTGCTCGGAATAGCCGAGGGATTGATAAAAACTCTTCACGCTCTTGTTGTCGGGCCGCACCATGAGCTGGAGCTTTTCGATGCCGCATTCGCGCAGCCAGCGTTCGGCCGCATCCATCATGACGCGTCCATAACCTTTTTGGCGATGATCGGGATCGACTGCGAGGTAATAGACCCAGCCGCGATGGCCGTCGTGTCCGACCAGAACCGTGGCGGCGAGCGATCCGCCATCACGCCCGATCAACACCGCCGCGTTGGATCCTCGTCTAGCGAGCGCGATGTCGGCGGTCGGATCATTCCAGGGCCGTGTCAGGCCGCAGGTTTGCCAAAGCGCAGCGACGTCGGCGACATCGGCGTCGTCGATCGGGGTAATCGCAAGCGGTTGGACGGCGGCCGTCACAGCACCTTGCCGGGGTTCATGATCCCGAGCGGGTCGAGCAGCGCCTTGATGGAGCGCATCAATTCGATCGCGACCTTGTCCTTCACCTCGGGCAGTTCATCGCGCTTGAGCACGCCGATGCCGTGTTCGGCGGAGATCGATCCGCCCATTCGCAGCACGATCTCGAACACGACCACGTTGACGTCGTGCCAGCGCGCCAGAAAATCGGCGGCATTGGCGCCGATCGGCTGGCTGACATTGTAGTGGATATTGCCGTCGCCGAGATGGCCGAACGGCACCGGCCGCGCTCCCGGGATCAGCTTCACCACGGCCGCGTTGGTTTCCGCGATGAAGGCGGGGACGGCGGCGACGGGCACCGAGATGTCGTGCTTGATCGAGCCGCCTTCGGGCTTTTGCGCCGCCGACATTTCGTCGCGCAATTTCCAGAAGCCTGCGCGCTGGCTCAGGTTCGCCGCGATCACGGCGTCGTCGACGATTTCCTGTTCCATGCCGCGGCCTAAGATCGATTCCAGCGTGCCGCGCGCGTCGTCGCGCGACGACGACAGCTCCATCAGCACGAACCATGGATGCTTGCCGGTGAGGGGCTCTCGGATGTCGATGCCGTGGCGCACGCTGAAATCGACCGCGATGTCGGCGAGCAATTCGAAACTGGTGAGACTTCCCGCCGCTTCGTTTTGCGCGATCGACAACAGCTTCAACGCATCCGCTGGAGATTTGAGGCCGACGAAGGCGGTCTCGATTGCACGCGGTTTCGGAAAAAGCTTTAGCGTCGCCGCGGTGATGATGCCAAGTGTGCCCTCGGCACCGATAAAGAGGTTGCGCAGGTCGTAGCCGGTATTGTCTTTTTTCAGTTTGGACAGGCCGTTGAGAATTCGTCCGTCCGCCAGCACCACTTCGAGCCCGAGCGCCATCTCGCGCGCCACGCCGAAGGCGAGCGCCGCGGTGCCGCCGGCATTGGTGGAGAGATTGCCACCGATGGTGCAGCTTCCTTCCGCGCCCAGCGACAGCGGAAACAGCCGATCGACCTCGGCCGCCTTTTGTTGCGCGACCTGCAACACCACACCGGATTCGCAGGTCATGGTGTTGGAGGCGGGATCGATATCGCGAATCTTGTCGAGCCGCCGCGTCGAGACCACGACCTCGTCGTGATGCGGAGTTTGCCCGCCGACCAACCCGGTATTGCCGCCTTGCGGCACCAGCGCGATCTTTTGTTCGGTCGCAAGCTTGCAGATCGCGGCGACCTCCGCGGTCGAACCGGGCCGTAGAATCAAGGGCGAGTGGCCGCGAAACAGCCCGCGCTCTTCGGTTACGTAAGGCGCGACGTCGGCCGGCTCCGTCACCGCATATTTGTCGCCGACGATGGCGCGAAACCGTGCGATCAATTCGGACGAAAGCGGGTTAGCCGGCGTTTGGACGATATTCATTGGCGTCTCTTTGATTTTGCTTCTTGTTATCTGGCCAGTTTTATCTGCCCAAGATCTTTATCTGCCGACAGCGGCCCGGCGCAGCCGATCGTTGATGGCCTCGCCCAGACCGTGATGCGGCACCGGCATGACCGCGATCGTGCGGGCGCCTTTCGCATCGAGGATGCGAAGATAGCCGAAAAGATTGACGGCGGCCTCACTGAGATCGCCCGCCGCGGACAAATTCATCACGGCTTTCGCCGCACGAACGCCATCGAGCTCGGTGGCGCCGAAAGCCAGAACGGCCTCATCCGGCCCGATATGGGTAGCGTTGAGCCGAACCGGGGTGCGGGGCGCGTAGTGCGAGGCCAGCATACCCGGCGCGAGCGGCTGGGCGTCGTCATTGACGGCGTCTTCCGGCAGCCGTTGCAAGGCATGGCCGAGCACACGCTCGATCGCCTCGCGTGGCAGCCCGCCTGGCCGCAGCAGCATCGCTTCCTCAAAGCAGGCCAGAATCGTGGATTCGACGCCGACGTTCACCGCGCCGCCGTCGAGGATCAGATCGATCCGCCCGGAAAGATCGCTCGCGACATGCGCGGCCGTAGTCGGCGAGACATGGCCCGAGAGGTTGGCGGAAGGGGCGACCACCGCCCCGCCAAAGGCGTCAAGAATGCCCTGCGCGACGGGGTGGGCGGGAACACGGATGGCGACCGTATCGAGGCCCGCGGTCGCCAATTCCGCGACCTTGCACTGGGCTGTCTTGGGCAAAACCAGCGTCAGCGGCCCTGGCCAGAAGGCTTCAGCAAGGCGCATGGCGGTTGTGTCAAAACGGGCGATCTGCCCGGCGGCGTCGATATCGGCGACATGGGCGATCAGGGGATTGAAGGAGGGACGTCCCTTCGCCTCGTAAAGCCGGGCAATGGCCGGGGCCTGGGTCGCATCGGCGCCGAGCCCATAAACGGTCTCGGTCGGGAACGCCACCAGACCGCCTTCCGACAGGCAGCGAGCGGCCGCCGCCATGGCGTCCTCATCGGCCGGCAAAATCTGCGTTTTCAGGCTCACCTTCACAGGGTTAAATCCTTAAAAATCGCCGCCTTGCGGTGCGCGAAAGCCGAGGCTATAAGCCGCCTTCTTGTCGGAGTGTGGCTCAGCCCGGTAGAGCACTGCGTTCGGGACGCAGGGGTCGCAGGTTCGAATCCTGCCACTCCGACCAGAAATCATTGGGGTTTTTCTCCCCATTTCGGTCACCGGTCAAGCCGACCACCGTTTCGACCCCCGAAACAAATCGGCCTTTTTGGCCAATCCGGCGGCTGCCCCTCGTAAGTAGTCCGGATGATGGCGGCCGTACGTTTCCTGAAGAACTTCGGGCGACATGCCGAGGAAGCCTACGGCTCCCGGATCGGTACGCCACGTTGCATCATCCATGTCGCCGCGGTGTGCCGCAACGTGTGCGGGGTGACCTTGCCGATGCAACGCGCGAGTTTCACAGCGCTCTTGAACCCGCTTTTCACGGATTTGATCGGCTTTCCGTTGAATTCCACGAAGCCGACGTTGTGTCAGCTGTAAAATATGCTGTTTAACGCTGAGTAACCCCTTTTGGAGAGATGCATGAAGGTTGGTCCGCCGCGCGCCATTTTTCACTTCATGAGAGGCCTGCTTTTCCTGCTTTTGCTTGGTCCCGCGTGCTCGCTGAGCGCGCAGGAGTATCCCGCGAGGCCGGTCAAGCTCATCGTTCCATTCTCTGTTGGAGGTGATGCTGATGTCATCGGCCGCGTACTCGCCGAGGGCCTGGGCGCAGAGCTGAAGCAGAGCATCATCGTGGAAAACGTGACTGGCGCAGGCGGCAATATCGGAGTGGAGCGGGTGATCCGCTCCGAGCCCGACGGCTACACGTTGTTGCTTGCTCCGATGGGAGTCTTGTCGGTCAATCCGACTCTGTACAAGGGACTGACATTCGACGCATCCAAGGCTCTGATTCCGATTTCGCTCGCCTACGAGACCGGCCATTTGGTGGTCGTAAATCCACCCCTGCAGGCCAAATCCCTGGCTGAACTTGCGGATCTCATCCGCGGCAAGCCAGGAAAATTCAGCTTCGGTTCGGGGGGTGTTGGAACGTCGACCCATCTTTATGGCGAGGTCTTCAAAATGACGGCGAAGGTCGACCTCCTGCACGTTCCCTATCGCGGCAATGGGCAGGCGTTGAACGATGTCATCGCCGGTCAGATCCAGGTCATGTTTCCGCAGATCGCTTCAGCGGCGAGTCAAGCTGCGAGCGGCCTGGTTCGACCGCTGGCCGTCACGACAGAGCATCGCTCAGCGCTGCTTCCCGACGTGCCAACGGTCGTCGAGGCCGGCATGCCTGAACTTGCGGGAACGTCGTGGGGCGGCATCATGGCGCCGCGCGGCACGCCTCCCGAAGTCGTGGCTCGCCTGAATGGCGCAATCATCAAGGTGTTAGACAGTGCGGCGACGCGAGGCCATTTCGAGGCAATCGGCATCAACGC
>Ga0210397_10000295_pt1 | contig 35854 bp, 24 predicted proteins | sample IncBWH2OmetaG_FD_160126 | JGI IMG/M metagenome (GOLD analysis project Ga0210397, IMG submission 160126) | Forest soil microbial communities from Barre Woods Harvard Forest LTER site, Petersham, Massachusetts, United States - Inc-BW-H-2-O ...
GCATCGGTGACCGTCGCGGGCTTGCTGGTTGGCGTGTAGGTGGTGTGGGCGGTCACCAGCCAGGTCGTGACCGTCGTGCCCGAGAACGCCGTGCCGGCGCGGGCGTCAGTCACCTCGCCCTTGGCGTCGTAGATCGACGACGAGGCCGCGAGCAACGTCGCGCCGCTGCCGCCGTTATGATGATCGTCCTCCAGCTTGCGCCGGTCGGGGTCGTAGATCGAGGTCGTGACGTTGCCGCGTGGGTCCGTCGTCGAGGTGACGTTGCCGGTGGCGTCGTAGCCGAACTGGGTGACGATATCGAGATGCGACGGGTCGAACGCGGTCGAGGTCAGGTCGCCGGCGCTGTCGTAGCCGTTCGTGGTGGTGACGCTGTCGGGATCCACCGCCGTGAGCGGCTTGCCGATGCTGGTGTAGCTGAAGCTGTAGGTCGCGGGGCCGTTGCCATAGCCGTCGGCGGGGCGGACGGCGGTCGCCATCAGCGAGGCACCGGTGGTGCCGGACGCGTAGTAGGTGAAGGTCGTCGTGACGCCGCGGGCGTTGGTGATGCTGGTCGGCTTGTTCCAGGTGGGATCGTAAATGGCGCTAACGTTCAGGTTCGCCAGCGGCGAGCCCGGCTTGGCGGTGCGGGTGTAGCCGGTGGTGTTGTCCTGGTCGTCATAGGCGAAGAACTCGGAGTCGGCTTCCGGATAGGTGTAGCGGCTGACGCGGCCGCGGGAGTCGAACAGCGCGGTGGTGACGCGGCCGAGCTCGTCGATGTATTGCGACGGGTGGCGGTAGGTGTCGTAAACCACCGTATACGGATTACCCAATGGGTCGTCGCGCTCGCCGCGCGTGCCGTCGGCGATGCGAAAACCGTAGGGGTCGCGCGTGCCGGGACGTTGCAGGTTCACCGCGTCATGGACCGCCGCGACCTGGCCCAGCGGGTCGTAGTCGTATTGCAGGTCGAGGGTGTGCGGGTTGGAGCCGGCGTAGAACGGCGTCGCGACCTGGGTGAGCGGCTGATACGGCACCGGCCGCTGGGTCGGCGAGGTCGCCATGATCGGGCCGAAGGTGAAGTCGGTGATCGCGCCGGCGGGATCGACGACGCCGAAGGTGCCGTCGCCGAACAGCTGCGGACCTTGCAGCGTGCGCGTGCCGTCGGTGACGTTGGGCGTGCCCGCAACGAAGGTGAGCGTGCGGCCGATGCCGTTGTCGATCGTCGCGAGCGTGGTGCTGCTGGGGTAGCTCGTGCCGGCGTTGGGCGAGGAGGAGTGGTTGGTGCCGTCGCTGGTGGAGGTATCGGCGCTGTAGCCGGCCGTCACCGTCATGCCCTGCGGGAAGCTCCAACGGTCGAAACGGAAGCCGCTGGCCCGGCGCCATGCTCGGCAATGCCGGAACGATTTTCGAGCTGCGTCACATAGTTATGGATCGTATTTTCGGCAACCGAGGGCAGCGTGACGAGCCGCCATGACTGGCGTCTTCATTCACAAGCTACCGCTCTTTTCGTCTTGTCAACGAAGCAAACGTTCGATGACAAGACGATGTCGTGCGTAAAAGGAAGATCTTCCGATTGAGAAAACTTTACTATCGATGGGGGCAAGCCATCCTCTTTCCTAAGCCACGACGAAAATTGCGTTTGTATCTTCATATGATCGTCGGAGAAGTCATTCAAGCTGTAGTTTCGACAAGTCTCCAACCTACTATCGCCCTGTAGCTCGAAAAAATTTCGATCCTCCCAAGAATTACGAGGAATTATGAGCGGATCATACGAAAAAGCGCTTTGCCGGGTCACAAGACGATCATTTTTATCAAAAAAACGGGTGGTAATCTGGCCGCGAAAATCGATCGTGATGAAGAATGGGCGATCTCTCAGATTTTTCAAGCTAACACATAGTTCAACTGCATCTCCTATTATACGCAAAGTCTGTGCAAGAAGACGCCCTTTCAAGGGGCCGGACGGTACAACCGGACCTAGCGACGTATCAGCTGGTTGTGCAGATGTGGAAAACAAAATGCAGAAAAATAGCGCTGTGACTGCAAGCCATTCGAGACGACATCTCATTAGCACCTCCAGAAGACGTCTTAACGATTTTCGTAGCGGCTGAGTATGTCGCTATCCGACATCCCAGTTATTGACTTGACTAAGTTGTCTCTGAAATTACCAGGCAAGTTCGGGACCGCGGATAAAAATTGAGCTTGCACGTGTATCGCTTCTCGTTCGGAAGCAATCACAGCGCTGTTGAACGCTTTAACTTGGGCATCTGCTGCGTGGGGGGCCCGGTTTGGGTCTGAACTGAACTTCTTTTCCGGCAAGTTCCCTGCCAAATTTTGTTCAACGTGCGTCTTGTCGTGCACTACATCGCCAGCTATCGCAGCCGCACCTGCTCCAGGTGCGCCAGCTTGACTTTCATTGGTCGCGTGGAGTTCTCCCATGTTCATATTGAAATTGTTCGTGTTGGGATTGGTACCAGAGATATCGGATGACACTGATATGCCACCCGGCGCCGAAAGAGCTCTTGCCGAGTCGCTAGGCAGCACTCCCGCAGCCTGCATGGACGAGGTTAAGGCCGCAGCTGCCCTCATAGTACTTTCAGCTTCAGCTTGGTCGTCGTGATTTAGGTCATCACTAATGGAAACCGTCGTTGGTTGGTCGTTGAGAAAGTTTAGCTGTATGTCATAAAGCCCCATTATATCGGCCTTATCCGCCGGATCATTTCCGACATAGGTGTACCAATTGACATCCGGGCCGTAACCGACGGGATCGGTTTCGCAGAATCTTCCGATGGAGACGCAATAGTATCGCGCGCGGTAATAGTAGAGACCGCTTTCTGTATCGAACCTTTGTCCAGTGTAGCGGAAGGGTTCAGCGGTAGTTGTGAGCGTGGTGCAGGACGTGCTCCCAATGTAGCAGTTTCCATAGACATCGTAGGTGTACGGACCTTCCGCGCGATTGCCACTCGTGTCGGCCATGGCGATCACCGAGCCTTTTCGGTCGGTGTGAAAGAAGGACGTCGCGCCGGCCGATTCGATCATGGCGACGGGTTCATCTATGGCGGCGCCGGGAACGAAGCGACGGACGAGCGCGCCCGATGTGTCGTATTCGGCGATCTCGTTGGGGCCGTCGTGGAGGAAAGAGGTCGCCGATGCGGCAGATGTCCAATTGAAGCTACCCCAGTTGGCGGTGCCCCAGTTGGCGCCGCTGATGCCGACGGCAGGCGATGACTTTGCGATGCGACGGCCGAGAGGGTCATAGGTGTAGGCTGTCGTCGTGCCGGCCACGGCCGAGACCATGCGGTTTTCCGGGTCGTGGGCGTAGGTCGCGCCGGAGATCGTCGCGAGGTTGCCGTTGCCATCCCATGTGAGTGATCCTCCGTCTACGGAAGGATACTGATTCAGGTTGTTGACGGTGGCGTAGCTGCTGCTGGCAGATGGCGGGGCCCAGATGTAGGCGGTGTTGGAGGTGGTTTCGCTCGCGAGCTGGTGCGCCGGCGTATAGGTATTCGTGTAGGTGACGTCGTTGGCGGTGCCGGCCAGATCGTTGGTCAGCGTCAGGAGGTCGCCGGCGTTGCTGTAGCTGTAAGCCATCGACGAACTGCCACCGTTGTAGCTGAGCGCGGTGCGGCGGGAGAGTGGGTCGTAGGTGTACGTGGCCAGCAGGCTTCCGCCATGCACTGTCGCGGTGCTCATGCGGTTCAGGGCATCAAATTCATAATCGACGGCATAGCCGTCGGGCCAGGTGAGCCTTGTGCGGTTGCCGCTCTGGTCGAGTTGGCTGGCCACCGTGCGCGCCGTGCCCAATATCGTCTGCGTTTCCGATGTCGCCCGTCCGGCAGTATCGTAGGCGGTGGCGACGATGGGGCCAGCGCTGTCGGTCAGCGAACTTGGACGTCCGGCGAGCGAGTAGACACTCGTGATCGTGTGTGCGGCGTTCGCCGCTGTGGACGGGATTGCCTTGCTGTGCAGGCGGTCGAGGTTGTCATAGACGTAGCTGAGCGTCTGCCCGGCGCGGTTGAGACGCGACGTGACGTTGCCGTTGGGATCGTAGCCTAGGTCTTCGTGGCTGGCGTCGGCGTAGACAGTCGAGCTTAGACGATCAAAACCGTCATAGACGTATTGCGTCAGGTGTGAGCCGCCCAGCGCGTCGAAGACCGAGGCTTCCTTGCCGTTCGGTGTCCAAGTATGCGTGGCATAGGCCTGCTGCAACGGCGTCAGCCAGCCGCGGTATTCGATCAGGAGTTCGCCGGCGTCGTCATAGGTGCTGTGCACCGCTTTGCCGAGTGGGTCGGTGATGGTCGCGACCCGATCTAGCGCGTCATAAGCCGTGACGACGGTGCGGGTGTCCGCGTCAGTGACCGTCGCGGGCTTGCTGGTCGGCGTGTAGGTCGTGTGGGCGGTCACCAGCCAGGTCGTGACCGTCGTGCCGGAGAACGCCGTGCCGGCGCGGGCGTCGGTGACGTCGCCCTTGGCGTTGTAGACCGACGAAGACGCGGCGAGCAGCGTCGCGCCGCTGCCGCCGTTGTGGCGGTCGTCTTCCAATTTGCGCCGGTCGAGGTCGTAGATCGACGTCGTAACGAAATTGCGCGGGTCCGTCGTCGAGGTGACGTTGCCGGTGGCGTCGTAGCCGAACTGGGTGACGATATCGAGATGCGACGGGTCGAGGGTGGTCGAAGTGAGGTTGCCGGCGGAGTCGTAGCCGTTGGTGGTCGTGATGCTGTCGGGATCGGTGGCGGTTAAGGGCTTGCCGATGGACGTGTAGCTGAAACTGTAGGTCGCGGGGCCGTTGCCGTAGCCGTCGGCGGGGCGGATAGCGGTGGCCATCAGGGACGCGCCGGCGCCGGACGCGTAATAGGTGAAGGTCGTCGTCACGCCGCGGGCGTTGGTGATCGAGGTCGGCTTGTTCCAGGTGGGGTCGTAGACCGCCGAGACGTTGAGGTCGGCGAGCGGCGAGCCGGGCTTGGCGGTGCGGGTGTAGCCGGTGGTGTTGTCCTGGTCGTCATAGGCGAAGAACTCGCTGTCGAGCTCGGGGTAGGTGTAGCGGCTGACGCGGCCGCGGGAGTCGAACAGCGCGGTGGTGATGCGGCCGAGCTCGTCGATGTATTGCGAGGGATGGCGGTAGGTGTCGTAAACCACCGTGTACGGATTACCCAGCGGGTCGTCGCGCTCGCCGCGCGTGCCGTCGGCGATGCGGAAGCCGTAAGGCGAGCGCGTGCCGGTCTGCAGCGCGACGGCGTCATGGACTTGGGCGACCTGGCCGAGCGGGTCGTAGTCGTATTGCAGGTCGAGGGTGTGCGGGTTGGAGCCGGCGTAGAACGGCGTCGCGACCTGCGCCAAAGGCTGATACGGCACCGGGCGCTGGGTCGGCGAGGTCGCCATCACCGGGCCGAAGGTGAAGTCGGTGATGGCGCCGGCGGGATCGACGACGCCGAAGGTGCCGTCGCCGAACAGCTGCGGACCCTGCAGCGTGCGCGTGCCGTCGGTGACGTTCGGCGTGCCCGCGACGAAGGTGAGCGTGCGGCCGATGCCGTTGTCGATCGTCGCGAGCGTGGTGCTGCTGGGATAGCTCGTGCCGGCGTTGGGCGACGAGGAGCGGTTGGTGCTGTCGCTGGTGGAGGTGTCGGCGCTGTAATTCGCGGTCACCGTCATGCCCTGCGGGAAGCTCCAATGGTCGAAGCGGAAACCGCTGGCCCGGCCGCACTCGCTGCCGACGCCGAGATCGGCGGTCTGGTAATGCTGCAGCCAATAGGTGAAGTGCTGTTGGTCGCCGGCGGCGTTCGTCACCGTGAAGCCGAGTCCGGAATTGTCCCAGCCGCGGTTCAGCGCGTAGTCGGCGCCGCGGTCGATGTCCCAGGCCGGGCAGATATAGGTGAAGGGCGCACGGCTGCCGCTTTGCGTGAGCGTCGCGAAAGAGGCGCCCGGCTGGGTCCAGCTGCCGTCGGCCAGCCGCACGAACTGCCGCGTGCCGCCGTTCAAGGTGACCGAGACGCTGTTGCCGGAGAACTGGTGCATCAGCCAGCTCTGCGTCAGCACGGCGGCGACGTCGCGCGCGGCGCTGGGTGAGGCCTTGTAGACGTCCTGCGCCGCCATAAACGCGGCGATGGCGCCGGCCGCGGCGCGCACGTCGCTCGCGCCCATGCCCTCCATGCCGCTGCCGGAGACGGTGAGCGCGTTGTACCAGTTGGAGATCCAGCCCGCCGGCGAGCCCGGGAAGATCGGCCCGAAATCCGCCGTCGGCGGCGCGCCCTGGTGGAAGCCGTGGCCGGCGGTGAGCGCATAGGGAAAGCCGCCGCTGCCGATGCCGAGCGAGGCCGGACTGTCATACGACATCGAGCCGTTGGCGAGGCTGACGCCGAGCGCGTTGGAGCGGTCGACGAAGCGCGATTTGAGGATGTCGGCGGCGGTCGCCGGGTTGTAGGTCGGCCCGTTGCCCGGCGGCGTGCCGCCGCCGCCGCCCTTGACCGGACCCAGATGCCCCGCCGCATCCATCGCGATCAGGCCGACGACGTCGTGCGCGATCTCGAGCGGATCGCCGGTCACGGGGTCATAGCGCGTGGCGACAAAGGCGCCGCCGCGCTGCTTGGTCCAGGCGGGGTCGTAGCTGACGCCGGCGCCCGAGCCGTTCACCTTGATGTAGCCGCCGCGCTGGCCGGGACCGAGGAAGGATTCCTGCGCGGCGGTCACCGTGAAGCCGGCCGCGGTGTAGGCCGCGATAAAATTCGTCAGGGCATTCATCTCGTCCGGCGCCCAGTTCTGCGGCGCGCCGAGCGGATCGTTGCCTGTGTCCGGCGGCGGCGGCGTGCCGCTCTCCCAGACGGCGAAGCCGGAGGGCACGCCGCTGGTGTGGTCCAGCTGGAAGAATTTGCGCGGGCCGCCGAGGGACGGGTCCTCGCAATTCCAATAGGGCGCGGTGTGGTCGGCGCAGCTCGGCGCGTTGCCCCATTCGAAGCGCGAGGCGGTCGAGGCGGTGTCCGGCACGTCGGCGGTCTGCGCCACCACCGCGCCCTCGATGGCGGCGGCGGTCGCGGCGATGGCCTGCACCGCCGCCCGCCGGGCCAGCGCGTCGGCCGTCTTGCTCGCGAAGCTGAGGCCGGTGTCGATGTCGAGGCGCGTGAAGCTGTCGGTGATGAAATAGTTCGGCAGGGCGGGCGAAGGATGGCTGGCGCCGTCGTCGTCGACGTAGTCGTCGGAATAGACGACGCCCAGCACGTGGTGGATCTGTACCAGGCCGCCGGCCAGCGCCGCATGCAGGTGCGCCGCCCGCGTGAACTGGCCGAGATAGCCGGCCTGCGCCTTCTCGCGGGCGTAGTCGCCGATCGGCGACAGGTAGATCGGCATGGGGCATTCGCCCGAGCAGGGTCCGGCGAAGCGGGGCGGCGCGGCGAGGTCTTCGGCGCGCTCGCCCGACCATTTGGACAGCAGCTCCGGCCCGGTATCGCCCCAGCCCGCGACGATCGACACCGGCGTCACCAGCGTGACGTCCTTGGTGAGCGTGACGTCCATGTAGTCGCCCGGCGCCCCGTTCACGTTCGCCGCGTAGGGATGGTTGGCGACGATGGTGACCGGCGCGGGATAGTGGCTGTCCGGCGGAACGCTGCCCGCCATGGTGTGCGTGGTGAGGATCTGATCGTCCAGCTTGAGCGTGACCTTGAAGATCGGAAAGTCGTCCGCCGAAGGCATGTCGCCCGCGTTGAAATTGGTGCCGATGGTCAGGCGCCGGCCGTAGATCTCGTCGGCGAAGAACGCCACGTCGAACAATGTTTCGGGCGGGTCGCCCGGATGATTGACGTTGCCCATGGTGGCGCTGACCTCGAGCGTCGTGCGGTACTGGTCCGGGACATCGCTCCAATCGTGCGCCGCATAGGGCGGCGACGAATCCGCGTAGGGCAGTGCGGTCTGCCGCAGGGCCGTGCTCGCCGCCGGGATGATGACGCCGCCGCTGACGATATCCTCCATCTCGTCGCCGCCGAGATTGTTGGTCTTGAGATAGCTCAGCAGGCTGTTGGCGTAGCCTTGCAGCAGGGTGTTGAGCGCGCCGGCGCCCAAATTGCGCACATAGGTCAGGCTGAACTCGGATCCCGTCTCCATGCCGCTGCCGGATCCGGTCGCCGCGGCGAGCGCCGCGCCCGGCGTGAACCCGGTCGCGCCGTCAAGGTCGATGCCGGCAAGCCAGTGGTACGGCTTGTAGCTGGGATCGAACAGGCAGGCGCTGCCGCAGCTCGAGCCGGAAATCGCGACCTTGACCCAGATATGCGCCATCCGCACAGAGGTGATCGGCGTAGCGGTACCGTAGGCGCAGTTCGCGACCGTAGTGCCGTTGATCTGCGCCGGTATGCCGCCGCCGGACAGCATCTGGCAGGCGGCAGTCGCATCCGCGATATTGGTCCAGGCCGTGAACTGCGCGCCGGACAAATAGATCGTGCCTGCTTCGAGGCTGGCCGTGCTGGTCGTGAAGCCGGCTTGGCGCAGGATCGCGACCATGAGCACGGCCTGGTCGAACGGCGTCCCCGCCTTGTCGATGGCGGCGCCGAGCGCGCCCTTCTGCAGGCCGTACTCCCAGACCACATCGATGTTGTCGCGGACATAGCGATAGATAAGGTCCGGATCGTTCTTGAGCGCATGCGCCAGGGCGACGATTTCCGGCGGCGCGGCGTTGTAGCCCGCCCGGTGCGTAACGCCCGTGCCGCTGCCGTAGAACGCGTTCGCGTCGGCCGGCGACAGCAGCGGCGCGGTGCCGATCTTCATAGACGGCAGATAGGCCTGTGCCGAAGCGTCATGGGCGCCCCCGAACCAGGCACAGAGCGCCAGCGCGAGCCCGCCGAGCCCCCGCGCCGCCACCTGCCGCCGCCAGATCTTCGCCGCGCGCATGGTCAGGGCCCCGTGATCGTGACGACGACGGGCCCGGTCGCGGTTTGATTGAAGCTGTTCTTCACCGTGTAGGTGAAATCGTATACGCCGCTTTGCCCCGGTTCGGCGGTGAACGTGATGGTGGTGCCGTCCGGCGACAGCAACGCGCTGCCCTGCGTCGGCTGTGTGATGGCGGTCATCGTCAGCGAGGAATTCACCCGGCAGTCGAACACGTGCATGCGCGGCGGATTGCCGAACGTCTGATCGCATTCCGGCGCCGGCGGCAGCGGCGCGCTGACGGTCATCGTCACGGTGTTGCTGGCCGACTGCGAATGGATGTCGGTGACGGTATAGGTGAAGCTGTCGCCGCCGACATAGCCGGTGGCCGGCGTATAGGACAGCGTGGCGCCGCTATTGTTGACGACCGTTCCGTGCGACGCGACGGGCGTGCCGGTCAGGACGATGCCGTCGCCCGTGGCGGCGCTGCGCGGATCGAAGGTCACCGGCGTGTCGGCGTCGGTCGTCTCCGTCACCGGGCCTGCGGTCGGCGGCGGAAATGTCTGATCGATCGTGATCGTGTCGAGGGCATAGGACTGGCCGCCGCTGCCGTTGGCGATCGTGTAGAAGAACGTGTCGGTGCCGAAATACCCGGGCGCGGGCGTGTAGGTGAGCGTCATGCCGCTGTTGATGACGACGCTGCCATGGAAGGGCGCGCCCGTGGCGATGATCGTCATGGCGCTGACGCTGATGTCGTTCACGCGCGGATCGTAGGTCTTGGCCGTGTCCTGGTTGGTCTCCTCCGAGTCGGGCACCGCCGTCGGTTGCGCGGACAGCACCGAGGTCGAGACGGCGGTTCGATTGCCCGCGGCGTCGTAGGTGTAGAGCGTCGAATTGCCGTTGGGATAGTCGGCGCGTATGACGCGGCCGAGCATGTCGTAGGTATAGGTCGTGTCGGCAGCCTGCCCCGCCGCGCAGCACAGTCCGGCAACCAATAGGAACGATAAGACCAGCCTGCGAAACAAGTACGCCCCCAATTTGGAAGACGAACGCGACGCGATGCAGCTATTCCGTTCGGAGCGTGACCAGAACAAGATCGTGGCAGGTAAACATGCGACCGGCGAACCGCCGCCAGCGCAAACCCGCGCGAAGAACTTAGCACGGATTCGCGCAAGGGTGCGAGCCTGGGCGCCGGTAACCGGCGCCTGTCAGAAACGTGCCCGACATCGGCAGGTATGGCATCCTTTGACGAGCCCAGACAGAGACGCGCATGATCCCTGACGCGCACTGGCGAGTGGAGGTTGGGAGTCTTGGAGAAATGGAATGGTTCGGAGGGGCCCGGACTTCGCAACCCGCTCACCTCATGCAGACGTTCCGATGATTCCAAGTTATCGCTGCCAGGCTCTGGTCGTGCCAAAGAGGCTTCCGCTACAACTGAGAACCATCGGTTGCTTGTTTCGGTGATTTCTTTTTGGCCTGGGCGCGCCCGAGAGACTCCGGGGAAGTGATTTGTCAGAGCCCCTTAGCCGACCGATCAATGCCTGCTCCATCAAATCACGTCATGCACCTCCTTAGGCGGCAAGCGGTATCTTGTCGTCCCGGCGCGACGGAGGCGATTGGCGCGCCCGCTTGCGCAGATTGTCCGCCAAGTCTTCGCTCGCCAAGGGAGTGGCCGTCGCGCCACCACGTTTTGTTCCCAGGCTCAATGCGAACTCGACATTTTCAGTCGGCAGGGAATAAATATCGGGCGCCCCGGGTCACGTATCATGCAACAGCCGGAGAAGGGGTGCGCAAGACGACGGGGGCAGTCCAAATGAGCGACCGGCGCCGCCGGTTTGAGGCGCAGGCGATCCCGCATCTCGATGCGGCGTACAATCTCGCCCGATGGCTCGCGCGTCCGCCGCTGGATGCCGACGACATCGTCCAGGACGCGATGCTGCGCGCCTACCGCGCGTTCGATACCGTTCGGGGCGACGATGTGAAGCCCTGGTTGATGTCGATCGTGCGCAATTGTTTCCTGACGGCGGCGGGTCGATCGAAGGACAAGCTGAACGTGACGATCCCGCCCGATCATGAGATTGCCATCGCCGACAGCGCCTTGATCGCCGGTGAACCGGACCCGGAGGCCACCGTTATTCAAACCGAGCTCAGCCGCGATCTCAACAAGGTGCTCGCATCCTTGCCCGAGGATTTTCGTGAGGTTCTCGTGCTCCGTGAGATGGAGGACATGTCTTATCGGGAAATCGCGCAGGTTACGGGCGCTCCCATTGGGACAGTGATGTCGCGTTTGGCGCGTGCGCGCGCCTTGTTGAAGGAGAAGTGCCATCTTGATGTGGAAGGGCCCCTCCATGCCGTGCAATGAGGCGTTGCGAGTGCAGGCCTATTTCGACGGCGAGCTCGATGCGACGGCCGCTATGGCCGTGGAACAGCATTTGAAGGGTTGTGTCGAATGCGCCAGGCTCTACACAGACCTGAACGCCACCCGGAAACTGGTGCGGGAAAGCGCGGTCTATCACCGAGCCGACGACGACTTGCGTCAATCCATCACAGAGATGCTCGACCGCGAAGGCGGCCAGCCTGCGAAATCGCGCCGCTGGTATGCCGGCGACCGCAGATTTCTTTCGGGCCTGACGAGCGGAGTTGGGGCGACAGCGCTCGCTGCCGTGATGGTCTTCTTTCTGGCCGCGCCGCCGGCCCCGAACTTGCTGGTCGCCGATGTGACAAATGCACATCTACGATCCTTGATGTCGGATCATCTTATCGACGTCGTTTCGACCGATCATCATACGGTCAAGCCATGGTTCGCCGGACACACGGATGTCTCGCCGCCGGTCACGAACTTCGACAAGCAGGGCTTTACCCTGGTTGGCGGACGCGCAGATTACGTCGATGGGCACAGGGCGGCCGTCGTGGTGTATCGTCACGGCCTGCATGTCATCAACGTGTTCACCTGGGCTGCGAATGGCGAAAAATTGCCCAATGACGTGACCCGCGATGGTTATCACATTGTGTTCTGGCAAAGCGGCGATCTCGTGTTCTGCGCGGTGTCGGATACCGGCGAGGGAGAGCTGGCCGGTCTAGTGAGGCTCATTAAAGAAACGAAAGCCTAGCATCGCCGGGAATAAATCGACCGGTGCCGCGGTCTACCTCTCGAACCAACACGAGAGGCTGGCATGTCGAAAAATTCGGAAGTTGATCCATCGCGCCGCGGCGCATTGAAGTGTCTGGCCTTCGGTGGTGCGGGCACGCTTTTTGTCCTGTCCGGTGGCGTTCTAGCGCCTATCGACCTCGCCATGGCGGCGTCGAGGAAAGGCGCGCATTCGGTAACCGGAATTCCCCTGTTCCTGCAGGTCAGCGACACGCATATCGGCTTCAACAAGGAAGCGAACCCCGATGTCGCGGGAACGCTCAAGCAGACGATCGACCTGGTGAATGCCATGCCGGTAAAGCCGGCGCTGACCATTCACACCGGCGATATCACCCATCTTTCGAAGCCGGACGAGTTCGACATGGCATTGCAGTTGCTGTCGGGCCTGAACATCACCGAGCTTCATACCGTCCCCGGCGAGCACGACGTGACCGATGGCCTTGGAACCGAGTACTTCAACCGCTTTGGCCAGGCTTCCGCCAACAAGGGCTATTACAGCTTCGACCACAGCGGTGTGCACTTCATCGCGCTGGTCAACGTTATGAACTTCAAGCCCAATGGGTTCGGCGGTTTCGGTGCTGACCAGCTCGCCTGGCTCGAGCAGGATCTGAAGGACCGCTCTTCGAGCACACCGATCGTTGTGTTTGCGCACATGCCGATGTGGACGATTTTCGAGCCGTGGGGCTGGGGCACCGGCGACGCCGATCAGGCGATGAGCTATCTGCGCCGCTTCGGCTCCGTCACCGTGCTGAACGGCCACATCCATCAGATCGTGCAGAAGGTGGAGGGCAACATCACCTTCCACACGGCGCGATCGACCGCTTACCCGCAACCCACGGCTGGCAACGGTCCGGGACCGGGGCCGCTCAAAGTGCCGAACGATCAACTCCCCAGGATGCTGGGCGTCACCAGCGTCAAGATTCTGGCACACCCGCTTTCGGCGATGCTTACCGACTCGACGCTCGGCTGAACGCAGCACCACTTCACCCATTCAACCACTCACAGGCAAGGAAAACGCATGTTCACGAGAAACTTTGGCCGCAACCTCATCAAAGCATTTGCAGTGGCCGCGATGGTCACGGCGGCCTCGGCAACCGGCATCGGAGCTGCGCAGGCGCAACAGGCGAACGCGGTCATCATCAAGAATTTCGACTTCGCGCCCATGTCGATCACGGTCAAAGCCGGCACATCAGTGACGTGGAAGAACCTGGACGGCGAACCGCACACGGTCACGAGCGTCGACGGTCTTTTCCGCTCCGGCGCGATCGACCAGAACGAGTCGTTCACCTTCAAATTCGATAAGCCCGGCACCTACCAATATCTCTGCTCGATTCATCCCCGGATGAAGGCGTCGATCATCGTGCAGTGACGGCTTGCGTGTCCGCATCGCCAAGACCATGATGGCTCTCACCCCCATGAAGCCGCAGCCATCCCGAGATAGTTCGAGCCCCAAAAGCGTATTGTGTTCGCCTCGGCAGTTAGTCCTGCTCTTTGACCTTGACGACGAAATAGAGGAATTCCTGACCAGGCGCGATCAGCAGCTGGTGTGGTGTGCCGGCAGGAATGTGAACGACATCGCCGACGCCCAGCGACGTGCTGGCGCCGCCAACGACGGCCTTGCCACGCAACTCTCCGGGGCTAGCCAGCGTGGAGTCGGGAATTGTGCCGCCGGTCAACAGCGTTGCGCTGCCATGCACCACATAAAAGAAGTCCGCAAGCTGCTGATGTAATTCAGCGGCGCCGTTCGTGGCGCGATAAGCAAGCATCGTGAAGTGATTGTTGTAGTGCTCAAGAGTCTCGCTTGCGGATCCCGTGGCCGCGGCAGCGGTTTTGAGCTTGGCCAAATCGCGAGACAAGTCGGCTGTCGTGTAGTGGTCAACCGGCCCGGACTGAGCGCTCGTTGTGCACAGAAACGTCCCCAACAGGACGCCCAACAATTTCTTTGTCATGTCTTTCTCCCTGCGCGTGCCCGCAATTTTTCATAAGAGGCCACCCGTATATTGCCATATTTGAGGGAACGGCGCCGTGTCTGCTGGTGCAGCTCGCGGTGTCTAGGAGGGCGCGACGGATGAACCGACGATCCGGCCATCCAGGAAGTTCTCCGTGCTCTCACGAAGACGGTCCGCGAATCCGACGTGAGGTACACGACGCGCGGCATGGCGTTCGATTCGATCGAGGTCGGCTACCAAATCGCGAAATTCGGTCGCCGCCTTGCAGCTATCGCGCGGGGCTGGCCGCGATTCCGGGGCTAAGCCATATCGATATTGAAGTTGAGCCCTGCCGTGGCACGCATTGACGGATCTATAGGCAAAGGGGCTGTCCGGGCCGATGGTCCAGACACCCGCAGGGAACTTGGTCTGGGGAGGTAGGCTTTGACTGCGCCTCCCAACCGGATGGTGACGAGCTGACCGAGCGATATCCATTCGTCCGGTTCTAAAGCGGTGCAACGCCCGGCGCCGATAACCGGCGCGGATGTGTCCGTTGCGGAACACGTCGCAATGCGGCATAAAGCTGACAAATCGGTCGATCGCGGACTTGATGAGCGTTGCCGCAACAGAATACCTGAGAGGACGGCGCGTGTGGTTGGCGCCCCGCCTCTTCATGCTCGTCGTCGTGCTCGCCTTCGCGCTCCAGTCCTATGTCACCCAAACCCACATTCATGGCGTAGTGCCAGGATTTGGCAGCGCTGCGAATACCAGCGCGACAAAATCGCATGCGCCGGCTAAAGCGCCCCTCGACAACAGCCAGGGGGATTGTCCGCTCTGCCAAGCAGTCATTCATTCGGGCGTATTCCTCGCAGCAACAACACCGCTTCTCAGCCTGCCCTTCGCATGGGTAAAAACCGTTACGCTCGCCGTCTCGGCACGAGCGACGTACGGAATCGCTGCGCATGACTGGCAAAGCCGCGCACCGCCGCAGACCTAAGATAGCCATCGCGAGCGAGGAGTAGCTTCGTCGTGCGAAGGCTGCTGCGAGTGCCGCAGCAATCGAGGCGTTGGGCAGTGAATTCGCCCGACATGCGTCATCGGATCATCATTATCGGCTTTACCATGAACCACGACACTGTCGAGGTCGACATCCCGCCTGATTTCAGGCGTGACCACTCGCGCGCCGCGGCCGATAGCTCCGCAAGGCGTGGGTCGCATGTTTCACCGATACTTGCGGCGTTGGCTTGCTCGCTGCTTGTCGGATGTGCGGTGGGCCCGGATTTCGAAAAACCTGCCGCTCCGGCCGTTAGCGGCTACACAGCAACACCGCTCTCGACCACCGTTGCCAGCACGGGCGTTTCGGGCGGAGAGGCTCAACGCTTCATCCGGGGGAGCGATATCCCAGGCGACTGGTGGACCTTGTTTCATTCGCCACAGATCAATGCGCTGATCGAACAGTCGCTCAAGAACAATCCAAATCTGAAAGCCGCCGAGGCCGCGTTGCGCGTCGCGCACGAAAATGTCCTGGCGCAGCGGGGCGCATACTATCCCAGCGTTACGGCGGGTTTCACAGCCAGCCGCCAACAACAGCCAGGCTCGCTCGCGCCGGTGCCCAGCAACAACGCTTTGCAATACGATCTCTTTACGCCGCAAGTCAGCGTTTCCTATTCGCCCGATATCTTCGGTCTGAACCGCAGAACCGGAGAATCCATTCAGGCGCAAGAACAGGCCGTTCGTTTTCAATTGATCGCGGCCGACATCACGCTAAGCACAAACGTGGTGGCCGCCATGGTCCAGCTGGCGGCGTTGCGCGCCCAGATCGCTGCAACGCATCAGCTGATCGATAGCGACACCAATATCGTCCAGATCGTGCGGTATCAGTGGACGAAGGGATATGCCAGCCGCCTCGATCTCGCCGCCCAGGAAACACAGCTCGCCCAAGCCGCAGCCACGCTACCGCCGCTCCTAAAGCAGCTCGCGGCACAACGCGACCTTCTGGCGGTTCTGGTCGGCCAGTTTCCGAGCGAGACGCTCGCCGACAATTTCGAGTTGGCGAGTTTGCAGTTGCCCCAGGATCTGCCCGTGAGCCTGCCGTCGGTTCTGGTGGCGCAGCGCCCCGACGTGCTTCAAGCCGAGGCGAACATGCATGCCGCCAGTGCGCAGATCGGCATCGCGGTCGCCAACCGGCTGCCGAATATCCAATTGACCGCCAATGCCGGTAGCACGGCGTTGGCCATCGGTCAGGTCTTTGGGCCCGGCACGGGCTTTTGGAGCCTGGCAGGAGCAATCGCTGCCCCTATTTTCGATGGCGGGACGCTGCTGCATCAGGAACGCGGCGCGCGAGCCGCCTATGATCAAGCGGCCCAACAGTATCGGGCGACCGTTCTGACGGCCTTTCAGAACGTCGCCGATACATTAACCGCGCTGGAACAGGATGCCGCAAGCTTGAAAGCGGCTGCAAGCGCCGCAGATGCCGCCAAGCTGACGCTCGATTTGTCCGAGCGGCAATACAAGGACGGCTACGCCAGCTATCAGGCGTTGTTAACCGCACAACAAGCCTATCAGCAGACCCGGATCGGCCTGGTGCAGGCGCAAGCCAATCGTTTTGCCGATACGGCCGCGCTTTTCCAGGCGCTTGGCGGCGGATGGTGGCACCGCACCGATTTGGCGGGGGATGCACATGAGCAATAAACCACATGACGGGGTTCCGCCGGAGCAACGTGAAGGCACACTCACACGTGCCATCATTGTTGGAAGCGCCTTCGCAGCGGTGGCGGCACTCTTGTCGCTTGTCGGCTGTTCGCCCAAATCCGACGACGCAAAGCAGGCGGATTCCCAAACCGTCAGTAACGTGACTTTGACCGACGCTCAGCGCCAGCACATTCGTCTCTACACTGTCGCAGCGTCCAGATTCCACAAGACGATCGAGACCACCGGCGTCGTCGATTTCGACAACGATCACGCGACGAGCGTGCTGGCGCCCTTCTCCGGTCCGGTGTCGCGGCTGTTGGTCGCCCCCGGCGACCATGTTGGGAAAGGGGCGCCGCTCGCCGTCGTCGATTCGCCCGACTTTGCGGCAGCGATCAGCGCTTTTCATAAAGCCCGTTCGACGGCCGAGACCACCCGAAGGCTGGCCGTCATGGACAGGGACCTTTTTCAGCACAATGGCGTTTCCCGGCGCGAAGCCGACCAGGCCGCCACAGACGCCGCCAATGCGGAGGCAGACCGTGTCGCGGCCCTGCAGGCACTCGTCTCACTGAATGTCGATCCCCAAGCCATCAAGGACATCGAGGGAGGTCGGTCGGTCTCGCGCATTGAGGGCATCATTCGTGCGCCGATCGCCGGGACCGTTGTGGAGAAGCTGATCACACCGGGACAGCTTCTGCAGGCTGGCACCACGCCTTGTTTTACAGTCGCCGATCTGTCGCGTGTCTGGGTCATGGCGCAGATATTCGATACCGATCTAGCCTCCGTCAGCGTCGGTGACCGGGCCGAAATCCTGACGGGCGTCAATGCAAACGGCACTGCGGGGTCCGTGACCAATATCTCTGCCCTGGTGAACCCCGACACGCGTTCGGTTGTCGCGCGCGTGGTGGTCGACAATCCGCGAGACCTTCTGAAAAAACAGATGTATGTCCGCGTGCGGATCGAGTCCCGTGAGGAGAGCGTAGGGCTTCTGGTGCCGGTTTCGGCGGTGCTGCGGGACGACGAGAACTTGCCGTTTGTCTATGTCACACAGCGTGACGGCAGTTTCGCGCGCCAGCATGTGACCTTGGGAAGCCGGATCGCAGAGCAATTCGATATTTCGAGCGGCCTTCACCCCGGCGACCGGATTGTGGTCGATGGCGCACTCTTCATTCAGTTCATGCAAACGCAATGAGCGATCCTCTCCTGCCAGCGCCGCCGCGAGCCGCTTCGATCATGAACCGTATCGTGGCGTCGTCTCTGGAGCAGCGATTTCTCGTTGTCCTGATGACGCTGATGTTGATCGGCGCAGGCTGGTGGGCGCTCGACCGCTTACCGGTGGATGCCTACCCCGATCTGTCGCCGCCAATGGTCGAAATCATTACGCAGTGGCCGGGACACGCCGCGGAGGAAGTGGAGCGGCTGATCACGGTGCCGGTCGAACTGGGAATGAACGGCGTCCCGCAAACAGCCAATATCCGTTCAATCTCGCTCTACGGATTATCCGATGTGGTTCTCACGTTTGACGAGGGCACGGACGACTACTTCGCGCGTCAGCAAGTCTTCAACCGGATGGCCGGTCTCAGCCTGCCGAGCGGCGTCGTGCCGTCGGTCTCACCGCTGACTTCACCCTCGGGTCTGATCTACCGCTATGTGCTGCAAAGCCCCGACCGCTCGCCGATGGAGCTGAAGACCTTCGAAGATTGGTTGGTCGAACCTCAGTTCAGGGCCGTGCCGGGTGTGGCGGACGATTCAGGATTTGGCGGCGGCGCCATGCAATACCAGGTGCTGCTCGATCCCGCGAAAATTGCCGGGGTGGGCTTGTCCGTCCAGCAGGTCGAAAGCGCGTTGGCGGCCAACAACAGCAACGCCGGTGGCGGGTTCTATTCCCAAGGCAGTCAGTTCTACTACGTGCGCGGCGAAGGCCGGCTGAATACGACGGAAGACATCGGCAACGTGGTGCTCGCCGTGCACAACGGCACGCCCGTGTTGCTGAAGGACGTCGGTCGCGTGGTCATCGGGATTGCCCCGCGATTGGGCCAGTTCGGTTTCGAAGGACAGGATGACGCCGTCGAGGGTGTCATCCTGATGCTCAAGGGCGAAAAGACCCAGGACGTCCTGCGGCGCGTCGAAGCGAAAGCACATAGTCTTAACAGCGAGATCCTACCCAAGGACGTGAAGGTCGTCCCGTTCTACGACCGTAGCGATCTCATTGCGCTGACAACGCAGATCGTCGAACAGAACCTCTTGCGCGGCATGTTCCTGGTCCTGGTCGTGCTGGTATTCTTCCTCTACGATTTTCGCGCGGGATTGATCGTCGCCATCACCATCCCGCTGGCGCTCCTGTTTGCGTTTGTCTGTCTCGACCTGCAGAACGCCTCGGCGAACTTGTTGTCCATCGGCGCCATCGACTTCGGTATTCTGGTCGACGGCGCGGTCTTCATGGTGGAAAATATTTTCCGACAAATCGCCCTGCGCAAGGGAACGCCACTCAACATCAATGAAATCATCAAAGACGCGGCGGCGGAGGTCGACCGCCCGCTGTTCTACGCCGTCGCAGTGATCGTAGTCAGCTTTCTACCAATTTATGTGCTGTCCGGGCCCTCGGGAACGCTGTTCAAGCCGATGGCCGATACGATGATTTTCGCATTGATCGGCTCACTGATCGTCACCCTGACTTTGCTGCCGGTCTTGTGCGCCTGGTTCATGCGCAAAGGCGTGCAGGAACGGCGCAACGCTGCGTTCGAAGCCATCAAAGCTGCTTATACGGACTGGCTGGACTTCTGTCTTGCTCGACCCTGGGGCACGACGCTCGTCTCGGCAGCTGTGCTGGCGGGCTCGCTGCTTCTGATCCCCTTCATTGGTGCCGAATTCATGCCGCATCTCGACGAGGGCGCATTGTGGGTGCGAGCGACCATGCCTCCGACGATTTCCTTCGACGAATCGGCAAGGATTGCGCCCAAAGTGCGCCAAATCTTGCGCTCCTTTCCCGAAGTCACCACCGTTTCCTCGGAACTGGGCCGGCCCGACGACGGAACCGACGCGACCGGCTTCTTCAACGTCGAGTTTTTCGTGGGGCTCAAGCCCTATTCGGAATGGAACGGCGCTTATGGCTCCAAAGCCGCGCTGATCGAGGCCATCAATCGGAAGCTCGTGGCCTTTCCTGGGATCATTTTCAACTACACACAGCCGGCCGAAGATGCCGTCGACGAAGCAGAAACCGGTTTGAAGAGCGCGCTCGCGGTCAAAGTGTTCGGCTCCGATCTGGTCACGCTCGAACACAAGGGCAGGGCAATCAAGGCGATTCTGGAACAGGTGCGGGGAATTCGCGACGTAACGCTGGTGCAGGAACTCGGGCAACCGAGCCTGACGATCACCATCAATCGCGCGGCGATTGCCCGCTACGGGGTCAACGTGGCCGACATCAATAGTCTCATCCAAACGGCGATCGGCGGAGACGCTGCCACCCAAGTGGTACAAGGCGAAAAACAGTTCGATCTCATCGTGCGCCTCGACCGCCAGTTTCGGGACAATCCCGAAGAGATAGGGAACATTCCGGTGCCGACGCCGGGCGGGCAACAAATCCCGCTCAAGGAATTGGCGGACATCCGGGTGATGAACGGCGCCTCGTTCATCTACCGCCAGGACAACTCGCGCTACATAGGCGTGCAATTCTCGGTCGAAGGCCGCGATCTCGCCGACGCGGTGGAAGATGCCATTCGGCAGGTGAGCGGGAAGGTTACCTTGCCGCAGGGCTATCGCTTGGACTGGGGCGGGGAATATACGGACTATACGGCGTCAAGCCGGCAAGTGATGGTTATCCTGCCGCTCACCTTGTTTCTGATCTTTCTGCTGCTCTTCGCCCTTTACAGCAATTTCAAATTTCCCTTCATCACCGTTGCCGGCGTCGTCCTCTCGGCGCCGGTCGGCGGTCTCATCGCGCTTTGGATCACCGGCACGCCGTTTTCGGTCTCATCCGACGTTGGCTTTTTGGCCCTGTTTGGCGTGTCGGTGCTGACGGCCGTCGTCTATATTTCCTATGTCAACGAGCTTCGCCGCAGCGGTATGCCGCTCGACGAGGCCGTACGGCTCGGCGCAATCCTGCGGCTGCGTCCGATCATGATGACGGCTCTCGTGGCAGCGTTGGGATTGCTGCCGGCCGCGCTCGCCTCGGGCGTCGGTACGGATTCGCAAAAGCCGTTTGCCCTGGTGATTGTCAGCGGTCTCCTGACCCGCCTCCTGATCAGTATTTTCTTGATGCCGGCGCTTTATGCTCTGGTAGCGCGATCGGGAGACCGCTTGGAGGTGTGACGACTTTTCATGGGCTAGGGGGGAGGTGACGATCTTAATGCGCATGCGCCTGCGATCGCAGCCGGAGTGAGCGACAGGCTTTTGACTTTGACCGAATTGGTGAAGCGATCCTCACGCTAGGCACATTCTGCCCTATGTGAAACCCCGAATTTCAGGACACCGACGAATCTGCAATGGTTCAGGGGCATTCAAGTGGATGTTCTGCCGCGCCCACGAGACCGACAGCTCTTTGGCCGGCGATCAATTGCAAGATGATTTGGAAGCCAGTCGCAACGTTTGCCCTTGTGGCGCTGACGATCCTCCACGAACCGGACCTCGGCTCGGGAAGGCCTACCATGTTTTCGCAAACAGGAATTGAGCGGGCTCATGCCGCGCTATTCGATGCCACGACCGGGTCCGAACAGATCTGAAACTCAACGCGCGAGACCGATAATGGAACAGATCCGGCAAATGCAGGAAACGGCGATCCGCCTGCGGGACGACGCCCGAGAGGCCGAACAAGCATACTATCGCGAAAAGATGCTCCAAACGGCGCGCGACCTGGAAATGCACGCTGCGGAATTGAAAGCCCTGAAGGGCGCTTCCGTGACACCGCCAAATGAGGCGTCCGAAAGCAGCTGGTCGCATAAGTAAGAACACGTATACCGACTTAAGCAAATCGTCATTACGGTGCGGCGCCGATCACAATCAGCGAATGGTCGCAATGACCGAAACCCGAGCAGATACGATCTGCGTCATTGACGATGATCAGGCTGTGCGCGAATCCATGGTCGCGCTACTGGAAGCTTCCGGATACACAGTGAAGCCGTTTGCGTCGGCAGACGATTTCCTGCGTCGCCAGGGGTCGCAAAGCACCGATTGCCTCCTGCTCGACCTCAATATGCCCGGCCTGAACGGCCTGGAATTGCTCGAGTTGCTGCGCTCCCGTGGCGTGACGGCGCCGGCGATCGTCCTGACCGCGAACGGCGAGCGGTTCGGAGCGCGCCTGACGCGGGCCGGAGTGCTCAAGGTCCTTCACAAGCCCGTATCGGAAACGGACCTGCTGCAATGGATCGAGACCGCGCTCGCGTCGCGCAAGGCGTCGCCCACAGGTAAGTAAAAAACCTGACCCGCATCTCGTCGCCGTTTAACGCCGCGTAGATCATCGTCGCTCATGCTGCTTGAGGCAGGAAATGCGGGTGGCGCTAGGATGAGGTTCGTCAGCATCAAGACAGTTTTTTTCACGTCCTTCGGCGTGATGCTTGCGCTTATCTGCGCTGTTGGGGCGTTTTCGCTGTCGGAGTTCGCGACGATGGCGGCGTTGAATCGGTACACCAATTCCACAATGCTTCCCGGCATGACGGCGACCGCCAGCCTGGATGCCGAGCTCAGCAGCATCAGGCGATCCGAAGCCGAGCACATGATGGCGATGGGGGCCGCGCCGCGGCTCGAGGCGGAGGCCGCCATCAAAGATGCCGAGAACACAATCGAAGCCGATCTGGTTCAGGCGCGCACCCTGGTCGACAGCGCCGAAGAGGACCGCATCCTTCGGCGCATGAACGCGAGAATGCCGAAATTCTTTCGCGATAACGATGTGTTCCTCGCTTTGTCCCGCTTACATCGGCCTCTCGTGGCGCAGACGCTTTTCATGGGGGGCCTGTACGACAACTTCCATCAGATGAACGAGCTGGTCGACCGGTTCAGCGCGATCAACAAAGCGCAGGCAGCGATCGCGGCCAGATCCGACGCCGCGACCGCGGAACGCTCGACACGCGTGATCCTGGCAGCGATGTTGTTCGCCGCGCTGGTCGCCGTTGCCGTGTTCATCGGGCTGGTACGGATTATCGTCTTGCCCCTGATTTCGATGACACGGGCGTTGAGCAGGCTGGCGGATGGAAATCTGGATGCCGAGGTGCCGGCCACGTCGCGGAACGATGAAATCGGCCTGCTGGCGCACGCCGTCGCAGGATTCAAAGCGGCCGTGGTCGCGTTGCGGGAAGCCAAGGAACAGGCGGAAGCCGGTACGCGCGCCAAGTCCGAGTTCCTCGCCAATATGAGCCATGAGATCCGCACGCCAATGAACGGCATTCTGGGCATGACGAATTTGCTGCTGGAAACGCATCTCGATGCGGAGCAGCGCGGTTTCGCCGAGATCGTGGCCGAATCGGGAGAGTCGCTGCTGACGATCGTCAACGACATACTGGACATCTCCAAGTTGGAAGCCGGAAAGTTCGAGATCGAACGAATCGATTTCGATCTCGTCGCGACCGTGGAGAGCGCCGCGGCGCTGATGTCGTCCAAAGCTCGGCAAAAAGGCATCGATATGGCGATGTTCGTCGAGCCGGCGGCGCGCGGTGCCTATCGCGGCGATCCGACACGCGTGCGACAGATCCTGCTGAACCTGCTCAACAATGCGATCAAGTTCACAGAGAAAGGCGGGGTTTCCATCGAGGTCGTGGTAAAACTCGGCCATCTCCAGGCGGAAAACAGCAACGTCATGCCGCTGCGCTTCGAGGTTGCCGATACCGGGATCGGCATTGCCGAAAGCGTGCGCGAGAGATTGTTCCAGAAATTCAGCCAGGCCGACAGCTCCATGACACGCCGCTTCGGGGGCACGGGTCTGGGCCTCGCCATCTGCAAGCAGCTCGTCGAGCTCATGCATGGCGAGATCGGCGTGACAAGCCGTCCTGGACACGGTTCGACATTCTGGTTCGAGATACCGTTCGAAAAATCCGCCGCTCAGGTAGCGGACCGCACGACGCTGCCGGCGCATTTCAAGACGCTGCGCGTCCTGCTGGTGGACGACATCGCGATGAATCTGACCATAATGGCCAGGCAGCTCAAGGCGTTTGGCATGTCGGTCGCGGCGGTGAGCGATGCTTTCGCGGCGATGGCGGAACTGGAACGCGCCTGGCATCGCGGACAGCCCTACGACCTCGTCTTTCTCGATCAGATGATGCCGGGCATGACGGGCGACCAATTGGCGCGGCGCATCCGCGACAACAAGCACTTGTCTGAGACCCGGCTCGTGATCGTTTCATCGGGAGGGCGGGCAATCGTTCGTGACGTTGCGGGCCTCAAGCTCGACGCCGTCTTGGAGAAACCCGTGCGGCATCAGGAGCTGCTCGACACGCTTATCAACATCTATAGTTCGAGGGCCGAAATACCGGCCCTTCTCGCTTGCGTGCCCGTTGCCGGCACGCGCGCGACGAAGGCGGAGCCCGCGCCGAACGCGCGCCGCGTGCTTCGTATTCTTCTCGCCGAGGACAATAAAGTGAACCAGAAATTCGCCACAGCCCTGCTCGGCAAAGCGGGGCATAGCGTCGAAATCGCCGAGAATGGGCATCAAGCCGTCGATGCCGTGCGAAAGTCCCGCTTCGACGTCGTGCTGATGGACATCCAGATGCCGGAACTCGACGGCGTTCAGGCGACAAAACAGATCCGCAATTTGGAGCCCGGAAAACGCGATATTCCGATCATCGCGATGACCGCCCACGCAATGGCCGGCGCCGAGACGGAATATCTCGCAGCGGGGATGAACGGCTATATCTCCAAGCCTGTCGCTCCGAAAGTTCTGTTTGCCAAGCTCGATGCCATAGCGGCAATGCTGCCGCCGCCGGCAGATACCGATTGCGCTCCCGCCTCAGGCGAGGTGCCGGGGCTCGACATCGCAAAACTTTCGGAACTCAAGGCGGCTCTGCCCGCGCGAAATTTGGAGGACATGCTTGCCCTCTATCTGACAGAGGTGCACTTGTCTCTCGAGAGGCTTGTTGGAGCGCACGGGAAAGGCGATCTCGACACCTGCGGACGCGAGGCGCACGCTATTGTCAGCATGTCCGGCAACTTCGGAGCCATGAAGGCAAGCGCGGCCGCGCGCCGCCTCGAAATGGCCTGCCGCTGTGGCGACGAGACTCCCCTGGATCCACTGATCGGCGAGCTTGGCGAAGCGTGCGAGAACTCGCGCGAGGCATTGCTGAATTGGATGACGCAGAATCTCCCTCGACCCCTTGCAAAAGCGAGCTGACGCTCAATCGGATCGGTGCAATTTGGCCGGTGCAATAGGGGAATCTCCTAACTATCGGCTACGCGAATCACCTTAGGGACAATTCCGAACTATAGAATTGGATCAAGCTTAACGAAGCTTGCCCACGACGAGCACGATCTCGCCGCTCAACGTGGGGAAGCCAAAATGCCGATTTCACTCAGCGCCGCGCGTAACGAGCCGAACGCGACGAAGGGCCGGTTCGCCGCCATTCATGCCGCGTCCGATCGCGATGCGATCGCGCCGCTCACGCTCAACGATCATCTGCGGACGCTTCAGAGCCACAGCACGCGGCATCACTACCGCCGCGGGGAAACGATTTTCGCCGAAGGTGAGCCGGCCGATCGCGTCTACAAAATCCTTGCCGGCACGGTGCGGCTTTGCCGCTACTCGGCCGGCGGCCGCCGGCACATCACCGACTTCGTGCTTGCCGGCGACCTGATCGGGTTCCTCGAATGCGCCGATCAGCCGATGACCGCCGAGGCGGTCGAGGACATAACCTTGATTTCCTATCCTCGGTCGTGCGTCGACCGGCTCGTGGCCTCGAACCCTGAAATCCGCACGCGCGTGCTCTGTCATCTGTCCTCGCACCTGCTCGAAGCGCAGCATCAGCTCTTCGTGCTCGGCTGCCAGAGCGCGAAGGAACGGCTTGCATCGTTCCTGATGCGATTTGCCGACAGGACCGATCTGGCGCCGGGCGAGACGCTGGATTTGCCGATGGGCCGCCAGGACATCGCCGATCACTTGGGAATGACGATCGAAACGGTATGCCGCACGATCTCGATGCTCAAGAACGACGGAGCGCTCGCGGTTCCAAGTTCGCATGAATTGGTCCTGAAGGACATGCGTGCGCTTCGTGCGCTTGCCGTCGAGAACTGAGCGCCACGTCATGAACATCCTTCATCCCGTGACCCATTTGGTGCCCGCGTCGATGCCGGTTCTTCATCCCGCGGCGGACGGCGCAGCGATGATGATGATCATCGCGATCGGCGCAGTTCTGGTCGGCTTGACCGTGAGCATGCTGGCCGTGTGGCTCCATGTGCGTCTGCACAATCAAAAGCGCCTGGCGCAATCGGACCTTCGATACGCCGACAGCCAAATCGCATTTCGCGACGCCTTGCTCGCGACGGGCAGCGATTCTGTCGTCGTTCTGTCGCCGGAAGCGCGGCAACCCGGGAGCGTGGGCGGCGCGAATGCCTTGCTCATGACGGCTATGAGCGGCCCGGATTCCAGGCGCGTCGCCGCCGCGCTGAGTGCTCTTACACAGGAAGGGCAATCGTTCGAACTCGTGGCGCGCGGTGCCGAAACGGGAGAGATCATTGCCATCCGCGGCCGGATGGTTGCCGGACGCGCGGTTGCCTATGCCAGGAGCATGGGACCGGCGGCGTCGGCGCTCGACTACAACGTGCTGCTTGATGCCGTGCCGGCACCGGTCTGGGTGCGGAGCCCGGATCTTACTCTGCGGTGGGGGAACAGGGCATTTCTGGAAGCGGCCGGCGCTGCGAACTTGCAGGCCGCACTGACCGCGAACGCAATGCTGCAGCGTTCCGAAGCCGATCTCGTAGCCTCGGTCCTGGAGTCCGGAACGGATCTCGAGGCCACGCGCTACGCCCTGGTCGACGGCGAACGCCGGGCATTTTCGCTCAAATTCGTGCGCCTGCCTGACTCCAGCGTCGCCGGGTTCGCCATCGACATGACGCAGAAGGCGCGGGCCGAGGGTCGGCTGCAGCTGCACCAGGAGGCGACGGCCGACATGCTCGAAGGCATCTCCGGCGCCATCGCCATTTTCGACGGCGCGCAAAGGCTTGAAAGCTGCAACAGCGCCTATGCGAGGATGTGGGAATTCGAGGACAAATGGCTCGAGACCCATCCCACGATGGGCGAGATCCTCGATCGTCTGCGCGCGGCGCGCAAATTGCCGGAGCAGCACGATTATGCCGAGTGGAGGGCCGCGCAACTGCGACTGTTCGAGACCTGCATGCAGCCACATGAGGAGTTCTGGCATCTGGCCGGCGGCCTCAGCTTTCGCATCGCCGTCCGGTCGCATCTGCTCGGCGGCCTGGTTGTCATGACGGAGGACATCAGCGAGAAGCTGCGCCTGGAAGCATCGTTCAAGCTGTTGCTTCGGGTCCAGCGCGCCACGCTCGACACGGTGGAAGACGGCATCGCTATTTTCGGGCCGGACGGGCGCCTGGTGCTGTTCAACACCCGTTTCGCCAAGCTCTGGCACCTGGAGGAAGACGAACTGCAAGCTCAGCCCCACTTCACCAAGGTGGCAAGCCTGGCGGAAGCACGGCTGGGCCGCGACGGGATATGGGGGATCGTTTCCGCCGGCATCGTGTCGGCCGAGCCCGAGCGCTGCAACGATTGGGGCAAAGCCGTCCGCGCCGATGGACGCCTCATTTCGCTGTCCATGTCGCGGCTTCCGAACGGCGCGACGATCGCGACGTTTTGCGACCTCACGGACCTCAATCAATTCCACGACGCATGCACGGAGTCCTCTCATGTCGCTGCGTGAGATCGAATCCGGCGAACCCGGCCCGCCGACGCACCCTTCGCGGCGGATGATCGTGCGGCACCGCGACCAGGAGCGTTTGCTGATCGTCAACGGTCACCCGGATCCCAGGCCTGAGAGATTCTGTGCCGCGCTGTGTCAGGCCTGTCTCACCGGCGCGTTGGCCGGCGGACGCGGCGCCGATATCGTCGCATTGGGCGCCATTTTCCCATTGAACGGCGACGAAAGCTCCGAGGGGCTGGCCCGGGCTTTGGCTCTCTTATGTCAACCGGCCCGCCTGACCGTGGTCTTCCCGCTCTGGCTCGATAGGCCGCCGGAGATCGTCACGCGCTTCTTCGAGCATGTGCAGGAAAAGGGCGGAACGCACCTGAAGAAGCGCCGCGCGCATATCGTGGTAACGATGTCGCTTCCCGCCTTTGCGCACCGTTCGATGTTGCGCGAATTGGGCAGTGCCCGTCACATCCAAAACGCCATGTCACCGCCGGGGCTCGAAACGGATGCTTTGAACTTTGTCGGCAGCGTCGAAACCATATCGCGCGCGCAACGCGAGGAATGGCTGTACCGGATGCGCCGGCTCGGCAGCGGCAGGGTTTGACGCACCACAGGAAATGAACGCTGCCCTTGCGGTCGATGACGAAGATTTGAGGGGCCTCTGATCGGTCGCCACCCCGGCCCACGGCAAAAACACACCAAATGGGGAAAATACCCAGATCGTGCTTTCGAGCCACGATTCCCCACAAGCCGCCAAGTGATGGGAAAGTAATAACATATTCTCGATGTATCTGTTACCCTTGGTTGTAGCAGGATGACGGATGAACCCTAGGGAATGGTGCGCGATAGCGGCAATGCCAGTCAACGCGACATCCAACTCGCTTTTCAACGTACTGATCGCGACGGCGGTCGACGGTATCGTTGTGATCGACGCGCACGGGATGGTCCAGACTTACAGTCCTGCCTGCGAGCGCCTGTTCGGATATTCCGCCGACGAGGTGATCGGTCGTAACATCAAATTGCTGATGCCGCCGCCGTTTCACGACGGGCACGACGGCTATCTTGCCAGCTATCGCTGTACCGGCGAACGCCGGATCATCGGCATCGGCCGCGAGGTCGTCGGCCGGCGCAAAGATCAGACCACCTTTCCGATGTACCTGTCGGTCGGCGAGGGCGAGGTCGGCGGCCAGCCTATCTTCGTGGGCATCATTCACGACCTTTCGCGGCTGCACGCTTTGGAGCGCAAACACGAAAGGTCCGACCGTCTTCTCGCCAATATCGTGGAATCGTCGGACGACGTCATCCTGAGCAAGACGCTCGGCGGCGTCGTCATGAGCTGGAACGCCGCCGCCGAACGGATTTTAGGCTACACGGCAAACGAGATGATTGGGAATCCCATCTCCGTCATCATCCCGCCGGACCGGCTTTCGGAGGAAGACGATATCCTCCGGCGCGTTCGCGCTGGAGAACGCATCACGAATTACGAGACCGTGCGCCGCCATAAGGACGGCCACGACATCATCGTGTCGCTCAGCGTGTCGCCCGTGCGTGACGCCGATGGAACGATCGTGGGCGCCTCCAAGATCGCCCGCGATGTGACCGAGCAGCACAAAGCGAAGACCAAGGCAGCCGAACTCCAGGTCGAATTGCTCCATGTATCGCGCTTGAGCGCGATGGGCCAGATGACTGCCGCCATCGCCCACGAGGTCAACCAGCCTTTGACGGCCATCGCCAACTACATCAGCGCCGCGCGGCGCACGATTTCTTCGCTTGGCGACGATGCCACGGCCGTGAGGGCTCGGGAGTTGATGGAGAAAGCATCTGAACAGACGCTGCGGGCGGGAGCCATCATTCGCAATTTGCGCGACTTCGTCGAGAAGCGCGAGAGCCGGCACGCACCGCACGACATCAACAAGATTGTCGCCGAGGCGGTGGCGCTCGGCCTCGCCGGCGTGGCTCATATCGATGTGAACATCCGGCTCGATCTGGATTCCACGTTGGCGCCCGTGCTGATCGACAAGATTCAAATCCAGCAGGTGCTGCTGAATCTCGTCCGAAACAGCATCGAGGCGATGGCCGCAACGAAGGAGCAGGGACGCGAACTCGTCCTTAGCACCGCATCGGACGGGCCGGGCTTCGTCGCGATGACCGTCGCCGACAATGGACCGGGCCTATCCGACGAAGTCGCGGCCCGGCTGTTCCAGCCTTTCACGACGACGAAGGAGCAGGGGATGGGGATAGGATTGAACATCTGCCATTCCATCGTTGAAGACCACGGTGGACGTATCTGGCTGTTGCCGGACGTGCGCAAAGGCGCGGCATTCCGGGTCCGGCTGCCGTTGGCCTCTCAAGCGGAGGGATCGACATGAGCACTGAAGACGTCATCTTTGTCATCGACGACGATCCGGGCGTGCGCGAGTCCATACGCGCCCTTCTCGAATCCGCGGGCTACAAGGTAAGGGACTTTGCCTCGGCCAACGCCTTTCTCGCCGACTGGCTGCCGCGCTCGGGCTGCCTGATTTCCGACATCCGCATGCCCGGAATGGACGGGTTGGAATTGCAGGAGGAAGTCGCCAGACGCGGCATCGCCATCCCTGTCATCATCATGACGGGACACGGCGACGTGCCGTTGGCCGTGCGCGCGATGAAAGCCGGCGCGATGGATTTCCTGGAAAAGCCGTTCGACGATGAAGCCTTGCTCGGCAGCGTCCGGCGCGCGCTGGAACTGGGTCGGCAAAAGCAGGACCAGATGGCGGTGGCGCGGGCTGCGCAGAATCTTCTGGCGTTGCTGACGCCGCGCGAGCGGCATGTGCTCGATCAGCTCGTCGCCGGACGCTCGAACAAAGTCGCCGCTTACGAACTCGGCATTTCACCGCGCACGATAGAGATCCATCGCGCGCGCATCATGGACAAGATGAACGCCCGCAGCCTTTCCGACCTGGTTCGGACGGCATTGGCGGCGGAGCGGATGGCGGGCGGAGCCGCGTGAAGCCGAGGCAGCACAATCTACCGGCTGCTCGATTAGGGCCCTCAGGACTGTGTGGCTGATGACGGCGTGTCGCTCTTTCGGCAACGGTTGGAAAAATGTTCGCGAACATCGCCGGCCTGTTGTTGCTGAACCTGTTTCCGATCGTGAATGATGCGGCATGCATCAGCTTTCGCCGCCATGACGATCCGCGCCGTCTTCCTGGTCGCGCTTGCTTTCGTCGTTCCCATCGCTGCCGGCGGCGCGACGCTTGCCGCGACGCCGGACGAGATATTCGATGCCAACCGCGCGGCATCCGGCGGCGCGGTGTGGCAGGGCAGCCACGAACTCAAGACGGAGTATGACGTTGCGGGGCAGGGTCTGACCGGCACGGCGCATGGCGTCGCCGATCTGCAGGACGGACGCTACGCCCAGTATTCGACCACGGGACCGCGGAGTTTCGGCCGCGGCTTCGACGGTCGGCATTCCTGGATCGTGGACAATTCCGGCATCGTGACGTTGCAGGACGGGGCCGACGCGCGCCAGCTTGCGGTCAATGCCGCCTACCGCAACGCCAATCTGTGGTGGCGAGCGGGCCGCGGCGGCGCCGCGATAACGCCGCGGGGCCAGGCCGTCGAAGCGGGACGCACCTTCGACGTGCTGGACATCGTCCCGCAGGGCGGCGAGTCGTTCACCGCCTGGTTCGACGCGAAATCCCATCTGCTGGCGCGCGTGAAGGAATATTATGGCGAGGCCTTATACACGACGGCCTATGACGACTATCGCCCCTATGACGGCGCGATGATTGCCGTGCGCATAACGGTCGGATCCGGCAATGCACAGTATGACCAGCATTACACGCTGACAAAGGTGCTGTTCCTGGCGACCTCGGAGCCGTCATCCTATGCGCCGCCAAGCGCGCGCGTCGCGGATTTCGTCTTTGCCGGGAGCGCGCACGAGACGACCTTCCCCTTCGTCCTCAACAACAACCACACCCACGCCAGCGTCATGATCGACGGCAAGGGGCCTTATTCCTTCCTGTTCGACACCGGCGCACAGAACCTCGTCACTCCGGAAGTCGCGGCGGACATCGGCGCCACGGTGCAGGGGCACTCCGAGATGCGCGGCGTGGGCGAAGGTTCGACCGACTGGGGTTTGACGACCTTCCGCGAGGTGCGCATCGGCGGCGTCACCCTGCGCGATCAGCTGTTCGGCGTCATCGCCCTGCACAATCTGTATCCCACGAACGGCATCGAGATGCAGGGCATGATCGGCAGCGAGACCTTTCGCCGCTTCGTGACCCGCATCGACTACGGCGCCAGGACGTTCACGCTCATCGATCCCGGCCATTTCGATCCCGCCGACGCGGGTAGGCCGATAAAGGTCGCCTTCAATTACAACGAAGTCGTGGTCGACGGCAGCTTCGACGGCATCCCCGGCAAGTTCCAGATCGACAGCGGCTCGCGCAACGCGCTGACGCTGAACATGCCGTTTGCCAGGACAAACGGCCTCATCGAGAAATACGCCAAGGGTGTGGACGCGGTGGATGGCTGGGGCCTCGGCGGCCCGTCGCATGCCCATGTCGCGCGCGGCGGCGTCTTGCGGTTGGGAAGCCTCGCGTTGCGGAATTTGGCGTTCGGCATCGGGACCGACAAAGGCGGCGCTTACGCCGATACCAACAAGTCCGGCCTGATCGGCGGCGGCATACTGAAGCGTTATGTGGTCACCTTCGATTACGGCCACGCGCTGATGTATCTGAAGCCGATCGCCGCTCCGATCGCCGATATCGACACCTATGACCGCGCCGGAATGTGGATCAACGCCGAAGCGCATGCCTTCGACGTGGTGGCCACGACGCCCGGTGGCCCGGCGGACGCTGCCGGGCTCAAGATCGGCGACGTCATTACCGCGATAGACGGCAAGACGTTTTCGGGCGATGATCTGGGCGCGGCGCGGATGCGGCTGCGCAACGCTTCGCCCGGCACGAAAATCGCGCTCGCCGTCCGGCGCGCCGGCCAGACGCTGCAAATCACATTGACGTTGCGGGATCAGATCTAGCCAGCGGCCGCGCGTCGCCGCCGCTCGCTCCACTGCGCGGAAACAGGGGTGCGTCATGAACGATGAAATCGACGACGCCGGCAGTCCCGGCCAACTCCTGCAGGCGCTCTTGCGGGCGCGCGGCTGGAGCCAGCGCACGCTGGCCGCCATCCTGGCCGTCGGCGAGGCGACGATCACGCGGCTTCTCGGCGGCCGGCAGCCCGTGGATGCAAAACTGGCGATCGCTCTGGAGGAGATCTTCGGCGTGGCCGCCGAGCGGTTCCTTTCCCTGCAACGCGATTTCGATCTGGCCGAAGCGAGAAAGGCGGTGCGGCCCGATCGCACTCGGGCGACGCGCGCCTGCCTCTACGCCAGGCTGCCGGTGAGCGAAATGATCAGGCGCGGCTGGCTCGATGCCAAGGACATTCGCGACACGGTAAGGGTCGACGCCGCGCTGACGCGATTTTTCGGCGCCGAGCGGCTCGGCGACATCGAGATTCTGCCGCACGCGCCCAAGGTGACGGCCGTTTCCGGCGAGGTCACGGCCACGCAATTGGCCTGGCTCCGCCGCGTCGGGCAAATCGCCGGCGGCATGGCGGGCGCCGCCTATTGCGAGCAGACGACGCGCGCCGCGCTACCGCAATTGCGCGTGGCGATGGCGACGCTGCAGGGCGTCACCGGCGTGCCGCGCATCCTGGCGGCGTGCGGCATTCGCTTCGTGATCGTCGAATCGCTGGCCGCGGCCGCGATCGACGGCGGCTGTTTGTGGCTCGACGGGCAGGCGCCGGTGATCGCTCTCACCTTGCGGCTCGATCGCATCGAGCATTTCTGGTTCGTCCTGCGCCGTCAGATCGAGCATATTCTTCGGCGGCGCGGTCATGGCGGTGCCATGATCGATATCGCGCCGGGCGGCGAGCCGGCGGGCGCCGCGCGCGCGGCTGTCGAGCGGGTCGCGGACGAAGCGGCGCGGGAATTCTGCCTGCCTGCGTCGCAGCTCGACGCCGTCCTGGCGCGCCACGGACCGCTGTTGTCCGAAGGCGAAATGCTCGCCATGGCGCGAACGCTGGGCCTGCATCCGGGGATTCTGGCCCGCCACATCCAGCGCCGGACCGGCAAATATGAGCGTTTCGGTATCCACGATGTCCGGCTTCGCCAGGTCATCGGCCCGTACGCCGTCACGGATGGCTGGTGACTTGCCGCTTCGGGCGGGAATTGGAACGAGCCGCCGGCGCTCGGGCGCCGGCCCTAGTGCTGGAATTCCAGCTCGTGTTCCGAATCCGGCTCGCGCTCCCTGCTCGCCGGGCCCGCGTTTCTGAGTTGTTGCGCGGCATCGAGCGCCGCGGCGCGCAGCTCATCCGCCAGTCCCGGATCCTCCACCGACTGCGCCAGGACCATTCCGCCCATGCACAAGGTTGCGATCGCCAGCGCGCGCTTGCGCGGCAGGGGGCGGCCGTTCTTGTCGTGGCTGAGCCCGGCAATCATCATCTCCAGCACCACCTGGAAGGCTTCCTTGACGTCCTCGCCGGCGTCGGCGGCGTCGCTCGGCAGGATGAACATGGGGCAGATATCGATATTTCTCGCATGCTTGGGCGACAGATAGCCGCTCAGGATGTGCGCGCCGGTGTCGTCATGGCCGGCATGCGCGCGTTGATGGCTGTTATAATTGGCGATCGCCTGCTTCACCGCCTCGGCGAAAAGCTCGCCCTTGGTGGCGAAATGCTTGTAGAAGCCGCCGCGGGTCAGCCCGGCGCCCGCCATGACGTCGTCGATGGACACGGCGTGAAAGCCATGCAGGTCGAAGAGGTTCCGGGCGCTGCGCAGGATTGCCGCGCGTGTGGCGGCGGACTTTTTCGTGGCCATCCTCATGTGAATCTCATCCAGCAGCTCTTGCGACTCTATGGAGCGGCATGGCGGCTCAATCCGATGGCCGTCATTACGCCGATGAAATATGTCGCAAATCATCCCGCACGCGCAATCGAATTGTGAAGAGATGTTCGACAACATTTTTTGAGGCGTGCCTAAGATCGTTGAAATCGCCCGCGTCGCACGCATATCGGGCGGAGTTTTGCTCGCGCCATGGTTAGCAAGGAGATGTGATGCTCAGGATTTTTGTCGTCGCTATTGCCCTCGCGCTGCTGGCCTCGCCGGCGGCCGCGGACGGCATGCCGGATCCCGCCGCGCTCAAGAGCGAGCTCGTGCAGCTGGAAACGCAGTCCTGGGTGGCCTGGCAAAACCACGATGGAAAGTTCTTCGAGCGGTTTCTGTCCGACGATCACGTCGAGATCCAGCCGGGTGGCCGCGCCGGCAAGGCCAGTGTCGTGGCCGGTGTCGCCGGCCCGGCCTGCGCGGTGACGCATTACACGATCTCGGATTTCGCGCTCACGGTATTCAGTCCGACCGCGGCGCTGCTGACTTATAAGGCTGATCAGGACACCACCTGCGGTACGGCGAAAGTCCCGACGCCGGTCTGGGCCAGCTCCCTGTTCATCAAGCGCGACGGTCGCTGGCTGAACGCATTGTACGTGCATACGCCGGCCGGATAGCGCCGCTCGCCGGCTCAAGAACAGTTCGATTGCACGAAGACGGAGAAGTCCAATCCCAGCTCGACGAGCCGGCGAATGGCCTCCGATCGCGATACGGCGTTTCGTTCCGCCCAATCCTCCACCGTCGCCACCAGCGGGGCGGGAAACCGCGCCGTCATGTGAGGATCTTTTCCGGTCGCCGGACGTCCCGGCCTTCTCGGTCTTGCGTGTTCCGACATGACGCCTTCTCTCCGACTCGAAGACGTTCGGCGAAGCCGTGCCGGCGGGCCGTCCGTCAGGTTTGCGCGGCAAAAAGGCAACGCGGCCCGGGAATCTGCGTGCGCCCTCTGCCGTTTCATATTTCACGAATCATGGCGCGAGAGAAAAAATGTTTCCGATCATCCTGAAATGATGTTCCGGATCATCCGAAAATAGTGGCGCATCATCTGGCGATTGCGGCGCGTTGCGCGACGTGACGAGCGCGGCCGGCGTTCGTGAAATCGGCAATTTCGCACCGCATTCGATCCGTGTGTTGCGTTTTTCGTGTCACGGTAATTTTTTGCATTAGGCGAAGGAAAGTGAAATAAAAGCGTCAATCGCCGCTTTTGTTTTTGAGTGGCAGGCAACGTCGTTTCGACAGAACCAAGGGGGTTCCACAAGTGTTTCAACTGAACAACTCAAGCCTGCGGGCCGCGCTGATGCTCGGTGCCGCGACTGCGACGGCACTCGGCGCCTCGATACCCGCCCGTGCCGCGTCCGATGCCGCGACGGAAACCGTGGTGGTCACCGGCTCGCGCATTCCGCAAGTCGGCATCTACTCCTCGAGCCCGGTCACCGCGCTCGGCGACCACGAACTGAAGCTCGAAGGCACGACGAACATCTCTGGTGCCTTGCAGACCCTTCCCTCGGTCGTC
>Ga0210397_10000297_pt1 | contig 35716 bp, 32 predicted proteins | sample IncBWH2OmetaG_FD_160126 | JGI IMG/M metagenome (GOLD analysis project Ga0210397, IMG submission 160126) | Forest soil microbial communities from Barre Woods Harvard Forest LTER site, Petersham, Massachusetts, United States - Inc-BW-H-2-O ...
GATGAAGGTGTGATACGGGAAATTGGCCCCGAACAGGCGCGGCCAAACCACGTTCACGATGTGGCGCAGCACCGAGCCGAGGCCGCCGCCGATAAAAACCAGAAGATAGTTCATCACAACATTCCCGCCCCTAAACCACCGGCATCGTAAGCATTGCCGCAAGCCGGCTACGCCCGCAAGCGTGACAAATCAGCAAAAGCCAACGAAAAAGCGGCAGCCTCAGGCTGCCGCTTTTGTAAAAACCGATGCGATCGCGATCAGGCCTTCGAAAACATCTCGTCGACATGTTCCCAGTTGACGAGATGATCGACGAACGCCTTCAGATAATCCGGGCGGCGATTGCGATAATCGATGTAGTAGGAGTGCTCCCAGACGTCGACGCCGAGGATCGGCGTTGCGCCATGCACCAGCGGATTTTCGCCGTTGGGCGTCTTGGAAATTTCGAGCTTGCCGTTTTTGACCGACAACCAGGCCCAGCCCGAACCGAACTGGCCGACGCCTGCAGCGGCGAAATCAGTCTTGAATTTTTCGAGCCCGCCGAGGTCTTCGTTGATCTTCTTTTCGAGGCGGCCGGGCAATTTGCTGCCGCCGCCGTTGGGCTTCATCCATTTCCAGAAATGGATGTGGTTGTAATGCTGGCCGGCATTGTTGAAGAGCGGCGCATTCTTGCCGAACGAGCCCTTGACGATTTCCTCCAGGGACTTGCCCTCGAATTCAGTCCCCTTCAGCAGGTTGTTGCCGTTGGTCACATAGGCCTGATGATGCTTGTCGTGGTGAAATTCCAGCGTTTCCTTCGACATATATGGCGCAAGGGCGTCATGGGCATAGGGAAGGTCGGGGAGCGTGAAGGTCATGGGGTCATGTCCGAAAATGGTGGGAGACGTTTCTTAACGAGGTCCTTTATAGAAGGTTCCATCGCTCTTAGACATCAAATTCAGACACCGATTTTGCCGTGATCAAGCCGTCTTTGGCAATTACCGGCCGGACATGGCGTGCTCGGGGATTTCGGCGGCGACAAGGCGGACACGATGAGCATTGAAATCGAGATTGTGAATGGCGACCAATCCGCAACCCAGGTCAAAACGCTGTTCGCGCAGTCATCAACGGCAGAAGAGGGAGACGACGCCCCCTGGCGCCGCGTCAAATGGGCGGATCCCGATTTGCGCGTGCTGATCGACGCGCCCGACGGCGAGCTTGCCTGTCATACCGGCATTTTCTTCAGGACCGCGACCTGGAACGGCCAGAAAGTGCATATCGGCGGCATTGGCCAGGTCACGACCCGGCCGGAGTGCCGGCGCCGCGGCTATGCCAGCATTGCGCTTGAGGCGGCCGTGCATACCTTGCGCGACCACGACGCCGCGCAGTTCGCGCTATTGTTCTGCGAGCCGCACAATTTCGAGTTCTACCGATCGCGGGGCTGGCATCCATTTACCGGGGCGGTCGACGCCGAACAGCCGCAGGGGCGGATCCGCTTTGAGGTCATGGCACCGATGGTGCTGGACCTGAAGCGGCGCGCGCCGACACTCGGCACGCTCGACCTGTGCGGACTGCCTTGGTGACGGATTCGAGTGACGGATTTGCGCGTACGCAAATTATTGTTATGCAGTCCCGCTTGTCGCCGGAGAGATGAATGTCTTGCAGATTTGAACTCGTCATTGTCGCGTTGGCCGCCCTCTTGGCTGCAACCCCTGCGAAGGCGCAAAACGCTGGCGGCAGTCCGGATGGCATTTGGCTGACGCAGGCCGGGGATGCGAAAGTGCGTGTCTCGAAGTGCGGTTCGGGGGTTTGCGGGGTCGTGATCTGGCTGAAGGAGCCGATCGATCCCCTGACCGGAAAGCCGCAAGTCGACGACAAGAATCCGAATCCGGCGCTGGCAAAGCGGCCCATCATCGGGCTTTCGCTGTTCTCGGGGATGCGGCCGGCCGGGCCCAGCCAATGGTCGGGCCAGATCTATAACGCCGACGACGGCAAGACCTATGCGAGCAAGATCTCCGTGACCGGACCGGCTACGCTGAAAGTCGAAGGCTGCGTCGGCGCGCTTTGCGGCGGCGAAGATTGGAGCCGGAGCTCGCGCTGAAGCGAGTTCAGGATTGTCGTGCTAGCGTCGCTTTCAATGCGGTCGCGGCCGAGGCGTAACCGCCTCGCGCGCCGTCGATGAAATGGACGTGATCGCTGCGCGTCGCGGCTGGCGTAAAGCAGGTCATCATCGCCGCATCCTGCCGGTGAATGCCATATCGCGCGATGCCAGCCGATGACGCCGCGGCCAGGCGCGCACTCAACTCGCGTTCCAGATCAGCCGTGCAATCGAGCACCATGCGCAAGCCGTCGTCGTATTTCCGGAAGTCGGAATTCTCCACGACCTGCTGCACGTAGATGTGCGGCACGAAGCCACCGACCTTGATGCCGAAACGCATGATAAAATAATAGAACAAGGTCCAGGCGAATACGCCCAACCGCCGCTTGAACAAGGGCCCGCCGCGCTGCGCCCGCGCCTCGAATTCGACACCGGCCGGCGGCCAGCGCAGCGGCGGACCGCCCGGCGGTACCGGCCGTCCCTGGTCGGGGCTACGCTCGACCAGCACGACGATGTCCTCGATCAGCTTGCGATAGGCGACGGGATCCGCGCCCTGAACCGGCATCACCAGCACCGCGAGAATGAGGCCACGCGCCGCCGGTATCTCCTCGAACCGGCATGAAAGCCCCGAGAGATCGGGCTGTATACCGGGCGCCGCGGGCGCGACCGCAAACTCGCCGCGCTTCATGGCAACGTCAGCCCAGCCGAGACCGCCGCCGGAAAACATCGCATAGGAAAGATTCGGCGAGGGGCCGAACCGCGCCACGCGAACGTCCAGCCCCTGCGCGCGGATCGCGGCGATCGGCACCAGCGCTATCCGCATCTCGAGGTCGAGGTCTTGCTTGACCCATGCGGCCGTTGCGGCCAGCGCCTGCCGCGTGCGCTCCAGATCATCAGGCGCAACCGCGAAGCTTGCGCCGTCGCCCCCGAACACAAACGGGAATTCCCGGCCCTCCAGCGCGTTGGTCACGGCCGCAATGACGGCGGCTCCCGCCATATTGACCGCCTTGTAGCGCGCCTGCGCTATCGCCTTGGTGGACCCAACGATGTCCGCGACCCCGATGCTCCAGTCGGACGGCAATGGCGCGTAGAGCGAAGGGTCCATCAGCCGCGCGAAGCCGCGAAACACCGGAATGGTGCCGTAGAACTTGTCGCTGCCGTTGGATGCGGTCATGGCGCGCAATGGTTGAGGGGTTTGCCGTAACAGATACGGAGAAGCCGGCAGGATAGGTTCAGCGCCTCTCCGATTGACCCGGTCAAATCGTCACGGCAGCGATAAAGCTATATTGCTGGCTCGCTGAATTAAAGCGTTAAGCCGTATTTCCGGCGTCCACGGTCAGGACCGTGCCGGTGATGTTGCGGCCGCCCTCGCCCAACAAATATTCCACCATGCAGGCCACGTCGTCGGTTTCCGGCAGGCGGCGCAGCGCGCTGCGGCCCGCAATGCGTTGACGCGCCTCCGCGCCGAGGCTGTGCGTCAATTCGGTGTCGATGAAGCCCGGAGCGATGGCGTTCACCGTGATGCCGAGCTTGCCGACCTCGCGCGCCAGCGAACGGGTGAAGCCGGTCGCGGCGGCTTTCGTTGCGCCATAGACCGACAGGCCGTTATAGCCGGTGGAGGCGATGATCGAGGACATGTTGATGATGCGACCGGCGCCGTCCGCCATCATGTGGCGCACGACATATTTGGTCAGGATGATCGGCGAGAGCACGTTGAGCCGCATCAAGGCTTCGATCTCGCTGTTATGCATCGTGGCGAGCAGGCCTTCAGTGCCAAGGCCGGCATTGTTGACTAGGCCATAGATCGCGCCGAATTCGTCGCGCAGGCTTTTCACGAAGGCAGGAATGGCATCGACCTCGCTGAGGTCGAAGGCGCGGAAATGAATACGGCCCTGACCTTCTTTCTCGGCGACACCGATCGCCTCGCGCAACTCGTCGCTCTCGCGACGCGCCACCGCGATCACATGATAGCCGCTGCCGGCGAGCTTTCGCGCGATCGCAAGCCCGATGCCGCGGCTGCCGCCTGTCACCAGAATATTATGCATCGGAGCGCGCGAGCTTTCCGGCCGCCGTTATCTCAAGTTTTTCGACAAACTTGATCATGGCAGGCACTTTGTGGGACGCCAGGCTCGCCCGGCAATCGGCGAGAATGCTGTTTTTGATGTCGTCGCTGCGGCTCACATCGCAGCCGTCGGCAAGAACGACGTCGGCGATCACGATGGCGCCGGTGATTGGGCTTTTGCGCGCCTTGACGCGCGACATGCGCACCGCGTCATGGCGGTTGATCACGGCTTCGATTTCCTCAGGGTGAACCTTCAGGCCGCCAATATTGATGATGCCGCCGCGGCGGCCGACGAAGTGATAGCGATCGCCGCGCAGTTCCACCATGTCTCCGGTGTCGACAAAGCCATCCTCGTCGGTCAGCGCGCCGGCACGACGGCCGATATAGGCATGCGCCGCGCGCCGCGAGCGAATCCGCAAGGACCCGTCCACGACCTTCATTTCGACGCCATCACGGTTTGGCCCGATCATATCGGCGGGAAAACCCTCAAGCCCGTCATCGACGGCAAAGCCGACACCCGCTTCGGTCGATGCGTAGGCGTGGCCGATCGAGCTTTGCGGAAAAGCCTGACGCAGGCCGTCGAGCACCGCCTGGTCGGCGATTTCACCGGAGAGACGAACATAACGCGGCGAAAAGGCCGAGGCCGCGCCGCTCATCAACAGCTTGCGCCAATGCGAGGGCGTTCCGGAAATATGCGTGACGGCTTTTTCGTTGAGGCGAGCGATGTGGTCGGCAAGCGCTTCGCCGGGTTCCGACAACACCAACGATCCGCCGCCGATAATCGCGCGCAGGAAAATCTGCAAGCCGCCGTACCGGCGGATGTCGTAGAACGTCGCCCAGATCGGCCGGGAGCCGCGGGCTGGAGCATCGGCTGCGATCGCGCCGGTCAGGCCTTCAAGCGTATGGCCGACGATTTTCGGCAGACCTAATGTGCCGGAGGTCAGCATCAGCCATTCGGTCGCGCGCTCGGTCTGGGTACGCGTCGCCGGCTGCAACTCTTCGCTGGCGGTGACGACCAGCGCAATTCCAAAGGATGCAAAACGATCGGGCTGATCGGTGACGACAGCGTCGATCTCGGCATCCTCGATCAACACCTGAAGGTGGTCGGTGTTGAGATCCGGCGGACACAGCAACATGCGTCGCACGATGCCGTCGATCTCGACCATGACGAGGCTGGCGAGAAACTGGCTGGAAACAGCCAGCAACACGGAACGGCCCGAGAGTTCGGCGAGCCGGCCGTTGAGGCAACTCTGATCCGACAGTTCCGTCAGCGATGCCGAATGCTGCGCGTCCGAGAGCGTACGGCCTTTCAGGCCGGGATCGAGATAGTCACGCAGCGCGAAAATTTCACGCGGGGACATTTTCATAGGCCTTGATGAAATCGCCTATCGTGAGAGGAAAGCTTGCATCCGCCGATATGGTAAACGGATCGACGCCAAGATCATCTTCCAGACGCGCTACCAGGATAGCAAACGCGAGCGAATCGAAGCCGGTCTCATGCAGCGACAGATTATCTTCCAAAGGCGGAAGAGCGACATGCTGCTCAACGGCGATCTGCTCGATCGCTGAGATAATCTTTAACCTTACCGACATGGATTGCTCCGCATTCTCATAAAATTTTGAGAGTCCATGATAGAGCGAAAAGGTGAACTAACACCCATCGTTGCGCGATCTTTTACGTCCGTTGGTAAACACCATGCCCGCCGTCAAGCCGCGGTTCCGCGAGATACAGGAAAGTGATCTTGAAGCGATCGCCGATCTCCTGACGCGCGGCTTCGTGCACCGCAGCCGTGAATACTGGATGCTCGGCCTGCGCCGGCAGGGCGCACGATCGCTGCCGCCGGATGCGCCGCGTTTCGGCTATCTGATGGAAAGCGACGGCAAGCCCGTCGGCTGCTTGCTCCTGATCTATTCCACCAAGACGATCGACGGCCAGGCCATCACCTGCTGCAACGTCTCGAGCTGGTATGTCGATCCCGAATTCCGCAACTACGCCGCATTGTTTGCGTCGATGACGCAGAAGCGCAAGGACGTCACCTACTTCAACATCACGCCGGCGACGCCGACATGGCCGATCCTTGAAGCGCAGGGTTTTCACATCTATTGCCGCGGCCTGTATTTCTCGTTTCCCATTCTGTCGCGGAACGAACGCGGCATGGGTGTCGAGGCCGTGACGCCGGATACGGCCGCTGTCGCAGGTCTGCCGGACAGCGAACTATCGATGCTCAGGCGCCATGCCGGCTACGGCTGCCTCAGTCTTGTTTGCCGCACGGCGGACCAAGTTGTTCCCTTCGTTTTCTTCCCGTTGCGAAAGCGGCGCGGCATCATTCCCCTGCCCGCGCTTCAACTCGGGTTCTGCCGCGAGATTTCCGACTACGTCAGATGCGCAGGCACGATCGGACGCCATCTGCTGCGACGTGGCAGCCCGGTCGTTATCCTCGACGCCAATGGCCCGATCGCCGGCCTTGCAGGCATCTACAGCGAGGCGCGGGGCCGAAAATATTTCAAGGGCCCGAATCGACCGCGACTTGGCGATCTCGCCGACACTGAACTGGCAATTTTCGGCATGTGAGATGTGAGCGCGTCACAGCTCGTGCCGCCTACAGCCTGATGACGCCTTGCAGCAGCCGCGCATGATGATCCGCATCGAGCCGCAGAAAATCGCCGGATTTCGCGTCCCGGAAAAACAGGGGATCGGCGACGGTGCGCGGATCGAAACCTGCGCGCACCAGATCCTGCTTCTTCTGTTTGAAGGTCTCGGTGCTGTCCAGCGCCGTGCTCAAGCGGACAAGGACCGGGCAGGCGTAGGCCGGTAGCCTTCGTGAAAGATGATTCCTGAATTCGGCGAAATCGAAGCTGGCATCGGTAACGATCGCGGCCATTCCGGCCCGGCCGTCGGCACCGGGCACCGCAACGCCGTAGGTCGTGGCGTCGATCACCCCCGGACATTCCAGAATGGTATCGTTCACCTCCGACGTTGCGACATTCTCGCCCTTCCAGCGGAAGGTGTCGCCGAGGCGATCGACGAAATGGAAGAAGCCGCCATCATCGATCTTCATCAGATCGCCGGTCCGGAACCAGGCGTCGCCCTTGGCGAACACGTCACGCAGGATTTTCTTCTCGGTGTCAGTGGCGTTGGTGTAGCCGTCGAAGCGGCCACCCGCGCCGTCCGCCGTCCCGATCCGCCCCACAGCTTCGCCGGCCTCGCCGATCGCGCAAGCCATGCAGAGACCGTCGATCGTGCGCAGCGGCACGCCGGTTTCCGCATCAACCCGAACGATCGCGGCGGGGAAACGATGCGCCAGCAGCGGCGGAATTCGGCCGATCGCACCGGGTCGGCCCTCGACATTGTAAAGCGAGAAATTACCCTCGGTCGCCGCGTAAAACTCCAGGAGTTGCGGGATCGAAAACCGCGCCTGGAAATCCTGCCAGATGTCGCCGCGCAACCCGTTGCCGCAGGCCAGCCGCAACCGGTGTTGTTTCTCGAATTCAGTTGTGGGCGCCTTCAGAAGATAGCGGCAAAGCTCGCCGATATACTGGAACAGCGTGCAGTCCCAGCGCACCACATCGCGCCAGAACTGGCCTGCAGAAAATTTATCGGTGAGAACGACGGATGCTCCCGCGGCCAGCATGCTGCACGGCGCAACCACGCCGCCGACGCTGTGAAACAGCGGCAGGCAATCGAACAGCCGATCTTCCGGCGAAGCGTTGGTCAGTCCGGCAAACCAGCCGCCCCAGTTCAAAATGCGGCGATGGCTGATGCTGGCTGCCTTCGGCAAGCCCGTCGTGCCTGAGGTGTAGATCAATAGCGCACGATCATCGATTCCGACGTCGCGGCGCTCGCTCGCAATCAACGGGGCGGTGTCCAACGCGGCCAAGGCTATCTGAAGATCGGGCTCGTTCGCTTCCTCGCCATGCCACCAGATTTTTGGCGCGCGCTTCAACCGCGGGCGGACCTCCTCGAAGACGCCTTCGAGTTCCTGCCCGACAATGATGTGACTGGCTTGCGCCACATCGATGCAATGCGCCAGCGACGATCCGACCAATTTGGTGTTGATCAAGGCGGCAACGGCGCCGACGCTGGTGAGGCCGAGCCACGCGGCGAGGTAATCTGGTTGCGCCGGCAACAACAGACATATGGTGTCGCCCTTGCCGATGCCCGCAGCCAGCGCCCAGCGCGCATAACGGTGAATCCGTTCGTTCAATTCCCGATAGCTGAAGGTCGCATCGTCCGACATGAGCGCGGGCCGGTCCGGCTGACGCTCCGCCCAATCCGCGATGATATCGGCGAACAACCGGTTCGGATTGGCTTCGATGCGAGAGGTAAGCTCGATCGCTTTCAGCCAGCTCTTGGCCGTGGACGGCTTGCCATGCGGCCGCGATCCCCCCTGCGGCTGCTCATTTGTTGCGTGCTCGACGACGCCTGCGCTCATGGCTGACCACTTGTTATGTGATCGCTATCTATAGCCGCCTCGACCTGACCAGATGTTAACCGGGAGGGTTAAGCCAGCTCAACGCTCGCACCAGGCTTCAAGGCCTTCGGGCAGCGGCAACGTCCTGTCGCGCGAAACGAATTCGCGCGGCACAGGAATTCAAAAACCTATCCGGCGCAAACGACCAGTTTTTCTTCGGTGAAAAACTGGAGTGCACCGTAACCCTCCATATCCACGGCGTAACGAAAGTTTCCGTCCGTGGTGGGGAAGACCGCAATGACGACACCGTCTTTATGGGCGTCATGGTCGTCGGTCGCCTGTTCAACCCGTTCGCCAATCGCAAATTTCGACATCGCATGTTCCTTTTCGGGAATCTTATGCGTGATTCTGTCGCAAACTCGTTAACGGTTCTTAAGCAAAGGCGGCGCAACTTTGGTCAAACGGAGACCAAAATCGCGCCGGCCGCTCTGTTAAGTCTCTATGGACGCGAACAAATTTTCTCGTAATTATCCCGCTACCGTGCAACCGCCCCCGGATTCCTACGGTGTCGGCCTTTTTTTCTTTGAGAGGCTGCCTTGATCGACAGACGGCGATTCCTTCAGTCGGCCTCGACTTGCATGGCCTGGTTCGGCCTCGAATCGATGGCGTCGGCAACCGAGGCGGTCTATCCGTCCCGTCCCGTGCGCTGGATCGTTCCCTATACCGCCGGCGGCGCGACCGATGTGTTGTCGCGCCTGATCTGCCAGCGTTTGTCGGACCGGCTCGGCCAAAGCTTTGTCGTGGAGAACAAGCCGGGCGCCGGCAGCAACATCGGCACGCAGGCCGTGATCAATTCACCGCCGGATGGATACACGCTGCTGCTGACAAGCACCGCCAACGCGATCAACGCGTCGCTCGATCCGACGCTGCCGTATGACTTCGAGGCTGGTATCGCACCGGTCGCGGGCCTGGCGCGTATTCCGCTGGTGCTCGTCGTCAATAACGAGCTCCCCGTTCACACCATTGCGGATTTCATCGCTTATGCCAAAGCCAATCCCGGCAAGCTCAGCATCGCTTCGTCAGGCATCGGCACCTCGCTGCATCTCTCCGGCGAGTTGTTCAAGGCCATGGCGCACATTCAGTTCGTTCACGTGCCCTATCGCGGTTCGGCGCCGGGACTAGCGGACGTGATGGCCGGCCAGATCCAGGGCATGTTCGACAACGTCACTTCTTCGTTCGAACTGGTGCGGTCAGGGAAATTGCGTGCGCTCGGCGTCACGACAAGGGAACGCTCGGAAACCCTGCCCGGCGTGCCGCCGATCGCAGATACGCTTTTCGGATTTGAAACAAGTTCGTTCTACGGTGTCGGGGCCCCGCGCGGCACGCCAAAAGACGTCATCGATCTCCTGAACAGGGAAATCAACGCCGCGTTCGGCGATCCCCTCATCAAGCAGCGATTTGCCGAGCTCGGCGCGATTCCCATCACCGGCAACGCGGGTGCCTTTGGCGGCATGCTCACGACCGAAACCGGGCGATGGCGCAAGGTCGTGGAACTATCCGGCCAGAAGAAAGAGTGACAAGAAAGAGGGCACTTACTCCCTTTCCGGATGGTCGGCAGCCGAACTCCAGACTATCTTGATCTTTGTCAAACGATGCAAAAGCCTGGCTTGGTATCGGGATCACATGATCAGACGCAAAGCCCCATGGGACGCCCGCTCAACGATCAGCCGCTCGGCGCATGTGCTTGAGCGGACCGGACTGGCGCTGACTGGCGCTTCCTGCGGCCTGTTCGTGGCCGCACATGTCGGACGGGCCGACATCGAGCTGATCAGCTCGGCAACGGCCGTCTTTGCCATGATGATTTACGGCGCGATCGGTTTCTACCTTGGGATCGACCTGCCGCATCCGCCTGCCGATCATGATATGCACTTGCCGCTGCGCCATGGACTGGGCACACGCATCGACGCCGTCGAGCTGTTGAGTGCGGCCGGCACCTTCCTCGCCGCGGTGGCGGCGGTGGTCTCGGTATCCAGCATCGTGATGGACGAGACTCCGAAAGCCAGTTCAGCGCTTCTGATTTGTCTGGCCTGGGCGGTCGGTGCGACCCTGCAGATTGCCGCCGGCATCATCGCGCGAAAACACGCCAACGCTGCGAATCAATCGTAACCGTCGTTCGTAACCGTCGTTTGTCCCGCCAACAGCCCGACGGCGGCCCAGCACGAGACTGGGCCGCCGTTGCGCCGTTCCATTGTCTATCCCGGAACGGGGACCGGGAAGCTTAGCTGCCGGACGGATTGAAATCCGGATCGTGGTCGCCAATGCGCGAACGATCGAAGCTCTCGTTATTGAGGTAGGTGTCGCCAGACACGCGCGGCACTACGAATTCAGGCGCCTGCACCTGGTTGTAGGTCGTGCGATAGTGCCGGAGAGCGTGGGCCGGCTTCTGCGGGGTGGCCTGGTCGACGTCTTGGGCGAAGGCCGGGCTCGACAGGGCTGCTGTCACGATGGCGACAGCCGTGAGTGCTTTAATGGTCATGAGGTTTTCCATCTTTACGTGGTGAACCCCTCCTCGTGACATTTCCTTACATTCACAACCGATAACAAGCGAAACACGTTCCCGCGTGCAGATTCAAACGAGCGTGAGTCACGCTCAATCACGACGCCGTTTTTCGTGATCGTGGCCGTGATTGGCACAAAGTGAAAGGCCATTCGGATTTTATTCAAATCGAAGTCGCGATCGATTCACGTCTGGCCGCGGATTCCCGCCATCAGAATGTCGATCATGCGCTTGGCGGCTTTCGTGCCATCCGGTCCAGAACTCATGTTCGCGACGCCGGCCAATGCACGCAGCAGGTCGAGCGGATCGAAATCCGAACGAATATCGCCGCTCGCGGCGGCGCGATCGATCAGCTTCGCGATGGCTCGCGTCATCTGCTCGGTGGAAGCCGAATAGAGCTCGGATGTACCGCCGCCGATCGAATTGAGCGCTTCATACATTCCGTGCTTGGTAGCCATGTAATCCACGAATAGCTGCAACCATTCACGCAACGCCGCTGTCGGGGCATGCGTCCCGCTTAACCGCGTAGCGGCCGCAACCAGCTGCTCGGTCTCGTGGCGGTAAACCGCCTCGATCAACGCGTCGCGGGTGGGAAAATGGCGATAGAGGGTGCCGGCCCCGACGCCCGCGGTCCGCGCGATCTCGTCGAGGCTCGCCTCCGCACCTTTTTCAGCGAAGGCGGCCTTTGCGGTTTTGAGTAGGCGGGCGCGGTTGCGCTGCGCGTCGGCACGCGGCTTGCGACCCGTAAGGCCCTTGCTCTCATCCACCACGCCGAAAATACCCCTTGATAAACGGAGAGTGTCTCCATATTTAAAACGGAGACGCTCTCCTCTTACATCAAATCGGGTTGGCAAACAATGGGTTGCCGCCAAGGGAGCGTCATGGCCAAAAACTTAAGGAGTTTTTCATGGCGAATAGCTTCGGGGCGACGTCCACCACCGACGACGTGCTGGCGGGAATCAATCTCAGCGGAAAGCGCGTGCTGGTCACGGGCGTATCGGCAGGGCTCGGCGTGGAGACAGCGCGCGCGCTCGTCGCGCATGGGGCCCATGTGGTCGGTGCGGCCCGTGATCTTGCCAAGGCGGAGCGCGCAACAAGCGGGATCCGCGCACTGGCGACGAATGGCGGCGGCTTTGAACTCGTGAAGCTGGATCTCGCCTCGCTCGCAAGCGTACGCGCCTGCGCCGATGCGCTTGTCGCCGACGGCCGGCGTTTCGACGCCGTGATTGCCAATGCGGGCGTGATGCGAACGCCCTTCGGGCACACCGCGGAAGGCTTCGAGACCCAGTTCGGCACCAACCATCTCGGTCACTTCGTGCTGGTGAACCGCATCGCCGCGCTGATGGCTGCGAGCGGACGGCTGGTGAACGTCGCCTCTTCCGGCCACCGCTATTCGGATGTCGACCTCGACGATCCCAATTTCGAGCGCACCCCCTACGATCCGATGATTGCTTACGGCCGCTCCAAGACCGCCAACATCCTGTTCGCAAACGAATTCGATCGACGGCACAAGGCGCGCGGCGTGCGGGCGACGGCGGTGCATCCGGGCGGGATCAGGACCGAGCTCGGTCGCCACATGGAGCCTGACGAACTCGACCGGCTGGTTACGCAGATCAATGCCCAGCTGGCCGCCGATGGCCAGCCACCCTTCCAATGGAAGACGATTCCACAAGGCGCCGCGACCTCGGTCTGGGCAGCTTTCGTCGCCCCGGCAGAGAATGTCGCCGGCCGCTATTGCGAAAATTGCCAGCTATCGGAGATCGTGGAAGGACCGGTCAGCCCCGTCAGCCCTGGCGTCAGAGCTTATGCGCTCGATCCTCAGCGCGCCAAGGCGCTCTGGGCCAAGAGCGAAGAGATGGTGGGCGAACGCTTCTAATTCCACCTGACGATCGAAGGGAGCCGGCGTCCCAAAAAAAGACAAAGGCCGCCAACGAAGAAGCTGCTGTGTATCTGCGTGGGCGCCATCAGCCGGACGAGAACGTTCGGCCAACCCGGTGCCCACGCGACCACCCCGTCAAAGAAGAGTTACAATCTGCGGTAAGATACTTAGAATGAAGCCGTGAAGCTTGCGAGGTGATCATGGGCTGGGCCGCTGGTGTCGTCGCGTTCACGGTAGGTGCGTTCGGCATGGTAGCCGCCGCGCAGGCCCAGCAAGGTCAGGCGGGACCTCCGGCGGTCGGCGTGCTCGAAGCAACCAAGCGCCCGATCACCGAATCCAACGAATTTCTCGGAAGAATTGAGGCCGTCAACCGCGTCGCCATCGTCGCGCGTGTCACGGCCTTCCTGGACAAACGACTTTTCGCCGAAGGCACGGAAATCAAGACCGGTGACCTGCTCTATCACCTGGAGCGCGGTCCGTTCGAAGCCGATCTTAAGTCGAAGCAGGCCCAGGTCGCCCAGTTGCAGGCGACGCTGGTCAACGCCAAGCTCACGACCGACCGGGCTCGAACCCTGTTGAGCGGACCGGCGGGTCAGCAGTCCACCTATGATGCCGCTCTTGCCAACCAGCAGAGCCTCGAGGCGCAGATACAGGCGGCGCAGGCGCAGGTCGACCTCTCCCAGATCAATCTCGATTACACCGAGATCCACTCGCCGATCGATGGCCGGATCGGCCGCACCGCGGTTACCGAAGGCAACGTCGTCACGCCGAACTCCGGAACGTTGACCACAGTCGTCAGCCAGGACCCGATGTATGTCACGTTCCCGATCTCGGTGCGCGAGGGCTTGGACTTGCGCGATCGCTATGCGACGCGCGGCGGCTTCAAGGCGGTCGTCATCCGGCTTCGGCTGACCGACGGCCGCCTCTATGACCAGGTTGGCCAATTGAATTTCGTCAACAACACGATCGATCAAGGCACCGACACGATCTTGCTGCGCGGGACCATTCCCAATCCCGAACTGGCCTCCGGCTTGCGCGAACTGACCGACAACGAATTCGTCAGCGTCTTGCTGGAAGGTGTGGAGCCGGTCGAGGTTCTGGCGATCCCGCGCTCTGCGGTGCTGTCGGACCAGCAAGGGGATTATGTCTTCGTGCTTGGCGCCGACAACAAGGCCGAGCAGCGGCGGATCAAGCTCGGACAATCGACGTCCACGGTGGCTTCAGTGACAAACGGTCTCTCGGCGGGAGACAAGGTCATCGTCGAGGGCCTGCAGCGGGTGCGTCCTAACCAGCCCGTCGCGCCCGGTCCAGCCAGCGCGCTGATCCAGTCCAGCATGAGCGGCACGGCCGATGGCGGCGCTGCGTCACGCAGTAGCAGCGGGATCGGCGCCAAGCCTGCGGGCAGTCCTCCATGATTTCCGCCGTTTTCGTCGACCGTCCCCGGCTTGCCATCGTCATCGCTTTCGTGATCACGATTGCGGGCGCGCTTGCGCTCCTGCAAATCCCGGTCGCGCAATTTCCCGATATCGTGCCGCCGCAGGTCACTGTCACGGCCGTCTTCCCGGGCGCCTCCGCCGAAGTGGTGGAATCCAGCGTCGCCCAGCCGCTCGAGGCGCAGGTCGTCGGCGTCGACAAGATGCTCTACATGAAGTCGACCAGCGGCAACGACGGCAGCTATACGTTGACCGTCTCGTTCGCGCTCGGCACAAATCCCGACATCAATACGGTCAACGTCAACAACCGGGTGCAGACCGCGCTGTCGCAGTTGCCGACCGAGGTGCAGGCGCAAGGGCTTGTGGTCCAGAAGAAGTCCTCGGCCGTGCTGCAGTTCATCGTGCTGTACAGCAAGAACGGCGAACAGGATCCGCTGTTCATCACCAACTACGCCGTGATCAACGTGCTCGACGCGATTTCGCGCACGCCCGGCGTCGGCCAGGCGACGCTATTTGCCAAGCTGAACTACTCGATGCGGATCTGGTTCGATACCCAGCGGCTGACCAGCCTCAACCTGGCGCCGTCCGACGTCATCGCGGCGATCCGCGCGCAAAGCGTGCAGGCGCCTGTGGGGCGTATCGGCGCTCGCCCGATCGGCGACGACCAGCAATTCCAGTTCAACGTGCAGACGCAAGGCCGGCTGACCACCTCGACGCAGTTCGGCAACATCGTGCTCCGCGCCAATCGCGACGGCTCGATCCTGCGCATCAAGGACGTCGCCCGGGTCGAGATCGGCGCGCAGAACATGGACAGCGATTCGCGGATCGATGGCCAGGCCGCCGTCCCGCTGGGAATCTATCTTGCGCCCGGCGCCAACGCCGTGTCGACGGCACAGGCCGTCCAGGCCACGCTCGCCAAATTGTCGGAACGGTTTCCGCCGGGATTGACCTATCTCGTGCACTACGACTCCACGACCTTCGTCTCCGACACCATCAGGGAAGTCCTGAAGACGCTTGGCGAAGCCTTCGTGCTCGTCGTCATCGTGGTGTTCTTGTTCCTCGGCAACCTGCGGGCCACGCTGATCCCTGCGATCGCGGTCCCGGTCAGCCTGATCGGCGCCTTTGCGATCCTGCTGGCGCTCGGCTATTCCGCCAATACGGTATCGCTTCTGGCCTTGGTGCTGGCCATCGGCATCGTGGTGGACGATGCCATCGTGGTGGTCGAAAACGTCGAACGGGTGATGGAGGAAGAGCCGGAGCTCTCGCCCGCCGATGCCACCAAGAAAGCGATGACGCAGATTACTGCGCCGATCATCGCGATCACGCTGGTGCTGCTATCGGTGTTCGTGCCGATTGCCTTCATACCCGGAATCTCCGGCACCTTGTTCCGCCAGTTCGCGGTGACGATCTCAGCGGCGATGGTGATCTCGGCATTGAACGCACTGACGCTCTCGCCGGCACTATGCGCGGTCTTTTTGCGGCACACCGGCCCGCGGCACGGGATTCTGGGGCGTGTGCTCGGAGGCATCGACTGGGTTCGCGACCGCTATGCCGGCCTGGTGCGGCGGCTCCTGGGTGTCGCGGCGCTGTCGGTCGTCGCGGTGTTCGTGTTCGGCGCCGGCATTGTCGGCGTCTCCAAGCTGACCCCAACCGGCTTCCTGCCCGAGGAAGACCAGGGGGCGTTCTTCATCGCGGTGCAGTTGCCGGACGGTGCGTCAGTGGCGCGCACCAGCGAGGTCACCAAGCAGGTCGAAGCGCAGCTCAAGCAGATGCCGGCGATCAATCATGTGCTCTCGATCATCGGCTTCTCGCTGCTCGATGGCGGCAACGAGCCGAATTCCGCCTTCGTGGTGGCGAGCATGAAGCCGTTCGCGGATCGCAGGGCAGCGGCGGATTCGGTGCAGGCAACGATCCGCCGGACCTTCGCCGCCGGAACGCAGATCCGGCAGGCCAGCATCCTGCCGTTCAACCTGCCGCCGATCATCGGGCTTTCGACCTCGGGCGGTTTCGAATACCAGCTTGATGCGCTCGAAGGACAGGACCCGGCAGCGCTGGGCAGCGTGATGACCGGCTTGATCAACGCGGCCAACCGCGACCAGCGGCTGACGCGGGTCTTCTCCACCTTCACCGCGACCAACCCGTCGATCTTTCTCGACATCGACCGCGCCAAGGCGCAGGCGCTCGGCCTCAACATGAGCGACGTCTTCACCGCGCTGCAGGCGACGCTTGGCGGAATCTACGTCAACAACTTCAATCTTTTCGGACGCACCTGGCAAGTCAACGTGCAGGGCGAGGCCAGCGACCGCGGCGATATCCCGGATATCTGGCAGATCTATGTACGCAACAGCGCCAACCAGATGGTGCCGATCCGCTCGATCGCGAGCTTGCGGATCGTGACCGGGCCGCAGGTCATCACCCGCTACAACAACTACCGCTCGGTCACCGTGAATGGCGGTCCGGCGCAGGGTATTTCGTCGGGGACGGCGATCGCCACGATGGAAGAACTATCGAGGTCGACGCTGCCCGCGGGCTATTCCTATGAATGGACCGGGACCGCCTATCAGGAGCAGGCCGCAGCCGGCCAGACCGGCATTATTCTCGCGCTGGCGATCCTGTTCGCCTACCTCTTCCTGGTGGCGTTGTATGAGAGCTGGACTATTCCAGTGCCGGTGCTGATGTCGGTCGCGGTCGGCGTGCTCGGCTCCTATCTCGCCATCAAGCTCAGCGGATTGAACCTCGACCTCTACGGCCAGATTGGTCTTGTCGTGCTGATCGCGCTCGCCGCCAAGAACGGCATCCTGATCGTCGAATTCGCCAAGGAGCAGCGTGAAGCCGGCCTGTCGATCACGGACGCGGCTGAACTCGGGGCACGGATGCGTTTCCGCGCCGTGATGATGACCTCGATCGCCTTCATTCTCGGCCTGGTGCCGTTGGTGATTGCAACCGGCGCCGCCGAGATCAGCCGCCGCGGGGTCGGCACCGCCGTGTTCGGCGGCATGCTCGCGGCAAGCTCGATCGGCATCTTCCTGGTGCCGATGCTCTATGTCGCCTTCCAGCGATGGCGCGAGGCCGCCAAGCGCCGTTTCGGCAAGGCCGAAAACAAGGATGAAAAAGCGCATCCGCCGGCGGTGAGTTGAAGCCGCGAGCTTACCGGATTCCCTCCTCAGTCACGGTTTCCTCGGTCACCTTGGCGACCTCCCTGTCTTCCTCGGTCAACTGCGTCTTCTTCCAGCCGCCTTGTGCGAACCAGCACACCGACACCAGGGCGGATGCAATGTTGGCAATCGGAAACGACCACCACAGGCCGGCGGCCTGTAACTCCGTGTGCTTGGACAGGACATAGGCCAGCGGAAACTGGAACATGAACTGGGAGACGATCGCGATCACCATGGCGACGAGCAGATTGCCGGAGGCGCGAAACGCCGACACGATGCAAAGCTGCACACCCATCGCGCCCCAAGCCAGGCACATCACGCGAATGAAACTCGCACCCTCGGCAATGACCTCCGAATCGTGCGGGACGAAGAAGGCCACCAAAGACGGCGCAAACAGGAAGGCGATCAGGCCGACCACTGTGAGAATGATGAAACCCCAAACGGCGCCGAGAAACGTCACGCGAGAGGCGCGCTGGATATTCCCTGCCCCGATGTTCTGGCTGACCAGCGTCGACACCGCCATCGACAGCCCCATCGCCGGAATGACGATGAACTGCAGGATGTTCGAGCCGATGCCGTAGGCGGCCAGGGTCACGGTCCCGAACCCCGTCACCAGAAACGTCATCAGCAAGGGACCGAGCCCGCGCGTCGAAAGTTCGATCGAACCCGGCAGCCCCAATAAAAAAGCGCGCTTGATATATTGCGGATCGGGCCGGAAATCTCGCCATCCAAGCTGGATGCCATGCCGGCCTCGCAGGAAGATGACGAGGCCGAGCACCGCGGCAAGCCCTTGCGTCGCCAGCGTCGCGAGTGCGGCCCCCATCACGCCCTGGCCGGGAAGCCATCCCCACCCGAAAATGAACAGCGGATCGAGCAGAAAATTCAGGATCACGGTGCCGAGAACAATGATCAGCGGCATTCTCGTTTCGCCGACCCCGCGCATCAGCGCCTGGAACATTCCATACAGGAAGACAAAAATGATGCCGATAAACGAGACGCGCATGAAACCGAGCGCGCCCTGATAGACATCGGGGGCTACCCCAATCAGCTTGAGCAGATAAGGCGAGAGCACATAGCCGGCCGCGCCCATGAACACCGACGTGATGGCCACCATCAGCATCGTTTGAGCGGCGACATGATTGACCATGTCCTGCCGCCCGGCGCCCATGTATTGAGCCGACAAGGTTGCGCCTGCGATCGCCAGGCCAGCCCCTAGCGCGATCACCAGGAATGTGACGGGGAAACTGACGGCCACGGCAGCCACCGCCGCGCCGCCTAATCGCCCGACCCAAAACGCATCGGTCAGTTGGTATCCGGTCTGCAACACGTTTCCGAGAATGATGGGAACCGCAAGCCGGAGCAGCGCGGAGCCAATCGGCCCCTCGAGAAATAATTGCCTTCGGTTTTCCGGCATGTCGCTAGTCAACCCTCGTTATTTTTGGTCGTGCTCGAATGATCGTGAATCGTGCGATCGCAGCCTGTGTCGTCAGATCTGAACCCGTCGGCTGACAGTTTTGAGCACATTTGGCCCAAATTGAGCAGCCGCGTTCAATCCCGGCCGAAGTAGGGATGCATATTGCATGTTCGTATTGACGGCCATTCGAACTGACCACGACAGCCCTCATTTTGAATGAGCCAGTCATTTTGGAGCCAGAGTTATTTGGAGCCATGAGATGCAGCACTGATTAGCGTCCGCCGCGCAGCTGTATAAAGGCATCCAGATAAGGACAAGAAATATCCCTCCCCAGGCAACAGACCGCGACCTGGCCAGACCGAATCCATGGCGCTGGCACGTGTCTGCGGACCACTGAAGGAGAAACCCGTGCGCATGGTCCATTTCGAGAAGGGTGGCGTTGCCGGAATTGCCGCCGATGACGGCGCGGGCTGGTATGGCCTTAACCAGCGCGACAGCGGATTTTCGGGCACCCTTCCCGAACTGATTGCGCAAGGCGCGGATCTGTTGCGCACAGGCAGAGAGCTTCTGCGCACGCACGCCGTCGACCTGAACGCCGTTCGGATACTGCCTCCGGTGCCGAAGCCACCGAAAATCCTCTGTGTCGGTCTCAACTACGATGATCACCTCGAGGAAAGCGGACTCAAAAAGCCGGTCTATCCCGAAATTTTCGGGCGGTTCGCGACGAGTCTGCTCGCTCACGGTGAACCGATCCGGCAGCCACCGGAATCGTCCACGCTGGACTATGAGGCGGAACTCGCCGTGGTGATCGGCCGGGGAGGACGCCGCATCCGCCGCGACAAAGCCCTCGATCATGTTGCGGGCTACTCCCTGTTCAACGATGCGACGATTCGCGAGTTTCAACTGCGCACGCCGCAATGGACGATGGGCAAGAATTTCGATGCTACAGGGGCGTTCGGCCCATGGCTGGTGACGCCCGATGCGCTGCCGCCGGGGGCTAAGGGCTTGCGCATTCAGGGCCGCCTGAACGGCCGGGTGATGCAGGATACGTCCACCCACAAGCTCATCTTCGATGTCCCCGCGCTGATCGAACTGATCAGCGTCGCGATCAGTCTGGAGCCGGGTGATGTGATCATCACCGGAACACCCGGTGGTGTTGGGGCGGCGCGCAAGCCACCTGTTTACATGCAGCCGGGCGATGTCTTCGAAGTGGAGATCGAGGGAATGGGTATCTTGAGCAACCCCATCCAGCGCGAGTCATAAGGCCCCGCAGGGGAGAAGATGGATCACGCCGAATTGGTGCCTCACTGAGACGATCCCCGAAATGGAGCCGCTCCCATGGGATATTCTGACTACAAATGTTTCCAGTTCCGGTTCGATTCCGGAATAGCATTCGTCAGCATCAATCATCCGCCGATCAACCTTCTTGATGAAGTTCTGTCGGCCGAATTCGACAGGCTGGGCAGGGAACTCGAGGCCGACGCGAGCGTCCGTGTTGTCGTCGTGCAGAGCGCGCTGCCCGATTTCTTCATAGCCCACTCCGGATTGGGCCGGGTTGGGGCCGCTTCCAAGTTGGTGTCCCATACCCGCAGCTTTCGTCTGACGCAGATGATCGGCGAGCGGTTCAGGAACATGCCCAAGGTGACCATTGCCAAGATCGAGGGGCGAGCCCGGGGCGGAGGCAATGAGATCGCGCTGGCCATGGATTTGTGTTTTGCCGCCGTGGGCAAGGCGATCTTCGGCCAGCCGGAGGTCGCGGTCGGGCTTGTTCCGGGCGGCGGCTCCACGCAAAGATTGCCACGACTCGCCGGGCGGGGACGCGCCCTGGAGGTGCTGCTCGGTTGCGACGATTTCCCGGCAGAACTGGCAGAGCGTTACGGCTTTATCAATCGCGCGTTGCCGGGAGACGAACTGACGCCCTTTGTCGAAAGACTGGCCCACCGCATCGCCTCGTTTCCCGCCCATACCATCGCTCACGTCAAGGCGGCCGTGGATCGGGGAGCATTTGCTTCGCTCGCGGAAGGACTTCTGGTGGAAGCCCATGAGTCCGATTTGAGTGTCGCCAGCGAGGTGACGCAAGCGCGCGTGGCGGAAGCATTGAAGGTCGGCGCCGAAACGTATGAAGGCGAGCTGGAGATGGAATTTATATCCAGACTCTCCCCGACCAGATAACCCGCGCCCAAGCCAACAGAAACTCGCCGGCGCCACCGTGAAGCGGAAGAACGCCGTTACGAAGCACGCCGATTGCGGGAAATCGATGAAAAGCGTTGAAACAAGTTTCGCGAGTATGCGGCCAATTGGGAAGAGCGCGAGAGACTGCTGGCGTTTCTCACGGAAGTCGAAGGCCGATTAGCGACCGAGGGCGATGTCGCGGTTTCAGACCGCACGTTGAGGGAGTGGGTTGAGTGGGCAAAGGCAAAAGTGGAAGCCCTTAATCCGTTTGGCGCGGGAGCCGCGGGGATGTTTCAGACCATCGCAAGGGTAACGCAGTGGTCTTGAGCACCACCCGAGAGCCGTTTCAAAGCTTCGAAAAACCAAGGTCGCTTTGCCGGATCGAAATCGGCCCCCTTACGACCAGTTTCAGATGCGTGGCGACACGGTGGCGACACAGCCCAAAAACAAGAAAGCCGCCCAGAGGGCGGCTTTTTGAAAACCTCGTAAAATCAGAGGCTTATTTGGTTGCGGGGACAGGATTTGAACCTGTGACCTTCAGGTTATGAGCCTGACGAGCTACCGGGCTGCTCCACCCCGCGATAAATCCGTTGTGCTCTTTTCGAAAAAGCCGAAACGGCTGAGGCAACGCCCGAGGGCGCCGCTTCCGTCCAGAGGCTTCCTGAGAAGGCAACCCTTGGCCCCAAAGGCCTTGAGGTCGCGGGCGGTATGTACCAACGCCCGCCTGCTTTGGAAAGGGGCGGAAGACCACTTTTAAGGATTTTGTGACAGCAAAAATCACAGGAATCGTGGCTTTTTTCGTCAAACCGGCCGGAAACGGCGCCCGGCCGGGTGTTCCATATCGTCGCCGGGGCTGCGCTCACGACTCACGTCAGCAGGAAGCCGCCATCCACGGTCACCACGCTGCCGGTCATGTAGCGCGAGGCGGATGAAGCCAGCAGCAGAATCGCGCCGTCGAGATCGGATTCGGTGCCGACCCGCCGCTGCGGAATCCGCTTGATCAGTTTTTCGCCGCCGGGGGTCGCCCAGAAATGGTGGTTGATTTCGGTATCGATATAGCCGGGCGCGATCGCATTGACGCGGATATGATGGCCCGCAAATTCGAGCGCCATTGCTTTGGTCGCCTGCACGATGCCTGCCTTCGAAATCGTGTAGGGCGATAGAAACTTCATCACACTGAGGCCGAGCACCGAGGCGACATTGACGATGTTGCCCTCCTGCTTGCGCGCGATCATCCGCCGCACCATTTCGGTCGCCGTGAAATAGGCGCCCTTGAGGTTGGCGCCGATCACGGCGTCCCAGTCGGCCTCGGTCTGCTCGACCGCGGGCTTCTCGATCGCGATCCCGGCATTGTTGATCAGCACCGTGACGGGGCCAAGTGCTGCCTCCGCCGCATCGATGGCGCTGACGATCGAAGCGTGATCGGTAACATCCATCGCGACCGCGGCAGCGCGGCCGCCGCTAGCCTTGATCTCTTCTTCAAGCCCCTTCAGCTTGCCGGTCTGACGCGCCGCCAGCGCCACGGCCGCGCCATGCGCGGACAGCACGCGCGCGAACTGCCGCCCGAGCCCTTGAGAGGCTCCGGTAACCAGAATGGTTTCTTTGCTGACGTCGAATAGACCGGGCATGGCTTGAGCTCCAGCGAATGCGCGTCATAGTGATACAGACGATTTCAGCGATCGCAAACCGGCGTAAGCGGCAAACCTGGAGCCAGTGGCCCGCGCCCTGTCATGCATTTTATCCGGCTTCACGCCCTACCCTGCGTCGCTCAGGTTGGCTAAAGTCCGGTTCCGAAAAATCATCTGAGGACTACGGGAGTGAAACAGTGGATTTAGGCATCAAGGGCCGCCGCGCCATCGTCTGCGCATCGAGCAAGGGACTGGGACGCGCTTGCGCCATCGCGCTCGCCACCGAGGGCGTGCACGTCACGCTGACCGCGCGGGGCGCCGAGGCGCTGAAGAAGACCGCCGACGAAATCCGCAACAGCCATCCCGGCGTCACCGTGACCGAGATCGTCGGCGATATCACGACACAGGCCGGGCGCGAGGCGGTGCTGAAGGCCTGCCCGGAGCCGGATATCCTGATCAACAATGCCGGCGGCCCGCCGCCCGGCGATTTCCGCAACTGGACCCGCGACGACTGGATCAAGGCGATCGATGCCAACATGCTGACGCCGATCGAACTGATCAAGGCGACGGTGGACGGCATGATGGCGCGCAAGTTCGGCCGTATCGTCAACATCACCTCGGCCGCCGTGAAGGCGCCGATCGACATTCTCGGCCTGTCCAATGGCGCGCGCGCCGGCCTCACCGGTTTCATCGCGGGTCTGTCGCGCAAGACCGTGATCAACAACGTCACCATCAACGGCCTTTTGCCGGGACCGTTCAACACCGACCGCTTGCGCAGCACGGCAAAAGGCGAAGCCGACAAGCGCGGCTCGACGCCGGATCAGGTTCTGGCCGAGCGCGCCAAGCTCAACCCCGCGGGACGCTTCGGCGAGCCCGATGAGTTCGGCCTTGCCTGCGCTTTCCTGTGCGCCGACAAATCGGGCTACATCACCGGACAGAACATCCTGCTCGATGGCGGCGCTTTCCCCGGCACGCTTTAGGCGCTGATGACGGCACCGGTCGCGCCATCCCTTCGGCGCGCCGGTTGCTGTAAAGGAAATGCCGAATGCAATGGACGATCGGCCGGGTCAAGATCACCAAGGTCGTTGAACTGGAGACGGTCGGCCACACGCGTTTCATCTTGCCGCTCGCAGGCCGCGAAGAGATCCGGCAATTGCCGTGGCTCGTTCCGCACTTCGCCACCGAAAACGGCCGCCTGAAGATGTCGATCCACGCGCTGGTGGTCGAAACACCGACGCGGCGGATCGTGGTCGACACCGGGCTCGGCAATGACAAACAACATCGCACCGTTCCGACCTGGAACAATCGAAAGGGACCGTTCCTCGATGATCTCACAGCGGCCGGTTTTCCGCCCGAGAGCATCGACACGGTGCTGTGCACGCATCTCCACGTTGATCACGTGGGCTGGAACACACGGCTTGAGGGCGGCCGCTGGGTGCCGACCTTCGGCAAGGCGCGTTATCTGTTCGGCGCGGACGAATACGCCTATTGGCGCGACCACAGCACGGAAGCAGACAAGGCAGCGATCTTTCAAGACTCCGTGGCGCCAATTGTCGCGGCCGGCCAGGCCGATCTCGTCCCCAGCGACGCCAGGATTTGCGAGGAGATCACCCTGATCCCGACGCCCGGCCACAGCCCGGGCCATGTCAGCCTTCATATCCGCTCGGAGGGCGAAGAAGGGCTTCTCACCGGCGACGTCGCCCACCACCCCTGCCAGATGGCCCATCTCGACTGGTCCTCGACCGCCGATTCCGACCCCCGGCAATCGGCCGAGACCCGGCGCGCGCTGTTTTCACGGTTTGCCGACCGGCCGGTGCTGGTCATCGGCGGGCATTTCGACGCCGGCCATATCAAGTGCTGTGGCGATGCCTTCAAATTCGTCGTGGCGGGCGGCTAGAGACCGATCCCGCGCCGCACTTTTCCGTTAAACAGCCGCCCAATGGCTATCCTGGACATGAGGGCTGCGCCGGGGACAGTTGAATTTGGCCGCTCCCTGTTCCATGAAGCGTCCCAAGCCATGAAACCACCTAGGGAGTGATGAAAAATGAAGCTTGTTCGTTATGGGGAAGTTGGCAAGGAAAAGCCCGGCCTGGTCGATAAATCCGGTCAGATTCGGGACCTCTCGGCACACGTCAGCGATCTCGCGGGAGACGCGTTTTCGCCGGCCTCGCTGAGCAAGATCGCGGCCCTCGACCCCGACAAGCTTCCCTTGGTCGGCGGCAAGCCGCGCATCGGGGCTGCCGTCGGCGGCCTGCCAAAATTCATCGCCATCGGGCTGAACTATTCCGACCATGCGAAAGAAGTCGGCATGGCGATCCCGGCTGAGCCGATCGTCTTTATGAAAGGCAATAACAGCCTGTGCGGCCCCAACGACAAGGTCGAAAAGCCGCGCGGTTCGACCAAGCTCGACTGGGAAGTCGAGATTGCGATCATCATCGGCACCCGCGCCAAATATGTCTCCGAAGCTGACGCGCTCAATTACGTCGCCGGCTACAGCGTCTGCAACGACGTCTCGGAGCGCTTCTTCCAGATCGAACGTCTGGGGCAATGGACCAAGGGCAAGTCGCACGACACCTTTGGCCCGCTTGGCCCATGGGTGGTCACCAAGGACGAAATCGCCGACGTGCAGAAGCTGCCGATGTGGACCGATGTCAACGGCAAGCGCTGCCAGACCGGATCGACCGCGACCATGATCTTCGGCATCAAGAAGATCGTGTCCTATCTGTCTGAGATCATGACGCTGATGCCGGGCGATGTGATCGCGACCGGCACCCCGCCCGGCGTCGGCATGGGCATGAAGCCGCCGAAGTTTCTCAATGTCGGCGACGTCGTTACGCTTGGCATCGAAGGGCTCGGCGAGCAGCGTCAGGAAATCATCGCGGCGTAACCGCTGCCGTCATTGCGAGCGAAGCGAAGCAATCCAGGACTAGACAAGGCTGGATTGCTTCGTCGCTTTCGCTCCTCGCAATGACAACCCACTCGTTGAGGACCTTCAAATGAAACTCACCTACTCGGCTGCTTCGCCCTTTGCTCGCAAGGTCCGCATTGCCGCCATCGAACTCGGCCTGATCGACAAGATCGAATTCGTGCCGACCACCGTGGTGCCCGCGCAGGCCAACGACGAATACATGAAGATCACGCCGCTGAAGAAGCTGCCGGTGCTGATCCTCGATGACGGCAGCGTGATCCTCGATTCCTATGTCATCGTCGAATATCTCGACGAACTGGCGGGCGGCGGAAAACTGATCCCCTCAAGCGGCCCCGACCGGTGGAAGGTCAAGAGCGACCATTCCATGCTGCAAGGCATGCTCGATTCCATGCTGCTCTGCCGCTACGAGAATATGGTGCGGCCGAAGGAGCTGAAGTGGCAGGCGTGGGCCGACGATCACTGGAACCGGGCCTGGAAAGGCATGGCGCGCTTCAACGAAAAGGCAGACGTGTTGTCGCGGCCGCTCGACATCGTGCAGATCTCGCTTGCCTGCGTGCTCGGCTACGCCGACTTCCGTTATGCTGACTGCGGCTGGCGCAAGGCCTATCCAAATCTCGCTTCTTTTAACGAGCGGATGCTGGAGCGGCCCTCGATCAAGATCTCGGTCCCGCCAACAGCCTAAACGACGAGAGAGCCGCCATGAGCCTGAAATTCACCGCCGGCGACCTCACTATTCATCGCATCATCGAGCAGGAAACCACGTTCCTGCCCGCGCTCGATCTGTTTCCTCAGCTCACGCCCGACCTCTTGGCGCAGAACCGCGACTGGATGCGTCAAGCGGGCGCGATCGATGAAAACGATATTTTGATTCTCTGCTTTCAGTCCTATGTGGTGCGCACGCCGCACCACACCATCCTGATCGACAGTTGCATCGGCAACGACAAATCGCGGCCGCTGCGCCCGAAATGGAACATGAAGACCGACGACACCTATATGCGCGCCCTAAAGGCTGCGAGCCTTTCGGTCGACGACATCGACTTTGTGATGTGCACGCATTTGCATGTCGATCATGTCGGCTGGAACACGCGGATGGAAAACGGACGCTGGGTGCCGACGTTTCCCAAGGCACGTTACGTCTTCGGCAAGACTGAATACGACTACTGGGCTGAACAGCACGCCAAGACGGCGGTGCCGCCATTCGGCGACAGCGTCCTGCCCGTGGTCGAGGCCAAGCGGGCGGACATCGTTGGCGATGATTTTGCGGTCGGCGACCACGTGCGTATTCTGCCAACGCCGGGTCACACGCCCGGGCATGTTGCCTTTACTTTTGGCCGCGGCAAGGACGATGCGGTTTTCGTTGGCGACATGGTTCATTCGCCGCTTCAGTTGCAGCACCCGGAACTGTCGCCACGGTTTGACGTCGATCCGGTGCAGGCCGCCGTCACCCGGAAACAAGTCCTGGAACGCTATTGCGACACCGACACGCTCTGCTGCACCGCGCACTTGCCGTCGCCGTCGACGGGGAAAATCCGCCGCAAGGGTAATGGATTTAGCTGCGAAGCGGTTTAATCGCGAGCTTGCTCTTTCTTTTCCCTCCCCCTTGCGGGGAGGGTCGACGAGCAACAGCGAGCCGGGGTGGGGGGCTTACAAACGCCGTCGAACCTTTTCCGACAACGCCACGCCCCCACCCGACCATCGCTGCGCGATGGCCACCCTCCCCACGCGTTCCGCGGGGGAGGGATAAGCAGTCAGCTCAATCAAACAAACTCGGCGTGTGATTGACCGCCGCGCCTTCGATCGCGAGCATTTTGAGTTTGGTATCAACGCCTCCCCTGGCGGAAAAACCGCCGGGCTTCTGGCCTGCGGCCAGCACGCGATGACACGGCACCACGATCGGACAGGGGTTGCGGCCCAGCGCCTGGCCGACATCGCGCGATAGTTCGACCCCGCCGAGTTTCTTGGCGATATCGCCATAGGTCATGGTCTGGCCCGGCGGAATGCTGCGGGCGATATCGTAGACGCCGCGATTGAAGTCGGGCACGCCGTCGAGATCGAGCGCGATGTCCCTGAGGTCATCGGGTTCTCCCGCGAGCAACTTGACGATGCGACCGATCGCGGTTTGCACCTCCTCCGTCGGCGCGGCCTCGCTGATATCGCCGTGGCGCTGCCTAATGCGGGCGCGGGTTTTCTCGTCGCTGCCCATCGGTAATTGCAGGCCGTTGATGCCGCGCGGTCCCCACTCGATCCCGCAGATGCCGATCGGCGTGTCGAACAGGGCAAAATGCTGGTCAGTCATGGCTCACTCCAGTGTGTAGATAAATCTACCTCTTGGCCCAGAATCTAGGCTTGGAGATTGTTGCGATCCACCCGATTTCTGCATCGCAATACACGGCCAATGCGGTCTCGCCGCACTGGAAACCCGGCGGCTAGGTGTTATCCTCGACGCCAAGCAACAATATGGGTTTCGCCCAAAGAAACGCGAGAGGAACCGCCATGAAGCTCACACAGCAGCAGATCGACAATTTCAATCGCGAAGGCTGGCTGTTTCTGCCGGAACTTTTCACTCCCGAGGAAGTCGCCTTGCTCGCGCGCGAGGCGGTCAGCATTTATGACGCCAACCGGCCGGAGGTATGGCGCGAGAAGAGCGGCGCACCGCGCACGGCCTTTGCCGCCCATCTCTACAACGAGGCGTTCCGGCTGCTCGGCGCCCACCCGCGCATGATCGATCCGATCGAGCAGGTCTTCGGCGAAAAAGTTTACATGCATCAGTTCAAGATCAACGCCAAGGCGGCCTTTACCGGCGATGTCTGGCAATGGCATCAGGACTACGGCACCTGGAAGCGCGACGACGGCATGCCGGAGCCGCGTGCGATGAACATCGCGATCTTCCTTGACGAGGTGATGCCGATCAATGGCCCCCTGATGCTGGTGCCGCGCAGCCAGCACGCCGGCGATCTCAAGGCCTCGCACGACTTGCAGACGACCTCTTATCCGCTGTGGACGCTGGACGAAGAGACCGTGACGCGGCTGGTCAAGGAAGGCGGCATCGTCGCGCCGACCGGCAAGCCTGGCGGTCTTCTGATGTTCCACGGCAATCTGGTGCACGGCTCGGCCGGCAATATCACGCCCTATCCGCGCAAGATCGTGTACCTGACGCTCAACGCCGTCTCGAACTACATCCGCACCCCGACGCGGCCGGAATACATCGCCCACCGCGATTTCACCCCGATCGAGCCGGTCGCTGATGACGCGCTGGTTCGCCTCGCCCGCGCGCCCCGGCAGGCGGCGGAGTAGGATCCGGGCGACTCGCCACATAGAAACTCGTCATGCCCGGCCTTGTGCCGGGCATCCACGTCTGATCACAAAGCAAGAAAGACGTAGATGGCCGGGACAAGCCCGGCCATGACGGATAGATAAGGGCAACGCCTTCCCATGAATCTCTCCTCCCTTCTCGCCGCCCGCCACGCTGCCGGCAAACCCGTGCGCGTCGCGCTGATCGGCGCCGGCAAATTCGGCTCGATGTTCTTGTCGCAGGTTCCGCATACGCCGGGCCTGGAAGTGCGCGTCATCGTCGATCTCGACCCGGAACGCGCGCGCGACGCCTGCCGCACGGTCGGTTGGGACAAGGACCGGATCGCAGCGACGACTTTCACCGCCGACGGCGCCAAGGCGGTGTCCGGCGATATCGAAGTGGTGGTCGAGGCGACTGGCAATCCGGCCGTCGGCATCAGGCACGCCCGCGCCGCGATCGCGAACGGCAAACACATCGTGATGGTGAACGTCGAAGCCGACGTGCTCGCTGGCCCGTTGCTGGCGGAGGAAGCGCGAAAAGCCGGCGTGGTCTATTCGCTCGCCTATGGCGATCAGCCGGCGCTCACGGCCGAAATGGTCGACTGGGCGCGCGCGACTGGATTCCGCGTCGTTGCGGCTGGTAAGGGCACCAAATACCTGCCGGCCTATCACGACGTGACGCCGGCGGGCGTCTGGGGCCATTACGGGCTTTCTGCCGATGAGGCGCAATCGGCCGGGATGAATCCGCAGATGTTCAACTCGTTTCTCGACGGCACCAAATCAGCCATTGAGATGGCCGCGATCGCGAACGCGACCGGGCTGGATGTTCCCTCGGCCGGTCTGTTGTTTCCGCCCTGCGGGGTCGATGATCTGCCGCATGTGATGCGGCCGCGCGAGCACGGCGGAGTGCTCGAAAAATCCGGCGTGGTGGAAGTGGTGTCGTCGCTCGAGCGCGACGGGCGGCCGGTGTTTCGCGATCTGCGCTGGGGCGTCTATGTCGTCTTGGAGGCGCCGAACGACTATGCCGCCGACTGTTTCAGGCAATACGGCCTGAAGACCGATGCCAGCGGCCGTTATGCGGCGATGTACAAGCCATATCACCTGATCGGGCTCGAACTGAATATTTCGGTCCTGTCCGCGGCGTTGCGTCAGGAGCCGACCGGGCAGCCGCACGGATTCCGTGGCGACGTAGCCTCCGTCGCCAAACGGAGCTTGCGCGCCGGCGAAATGCTCGATGGCGAGGGCGGCTATACGGTGTGGGGAAAATTGATGCCGGCGACCGCCAGCCTCAAAGCCGGAGCCTTGCCGATCGGATTGGCTCATCGCGTGAAGCTGAAACACGACGTCGCGCATGGCGCGGTGGTGCGATGGGACGACGTCGAGGTTGACGCCACGAATGAGACGATCAAGACGCGACGCGCGATGGAAGAAAAGTTCGGTGGGGCGCGTTAACGTGGTGATGGCCTATCCGTCATTGCGAGGAGCGAGGCTCCGAAGCAATCCAGACTCCTTTTCCAAAGCTGGATTGCTTCGCTTCGCTCGCAATGACGACGTAGGGATCAGTTCTGGTCGTCGCCCATGATGGCAGCGAGCTTGTCGAAATTCTTCACGACAAGGTCGATGTTGCCCTTGTTCTCGATCGTCGGCTCCGGCGCCTTCGCGGCCTGGTTGAGGTCGTCGAGCGCTTCCTTCTTGTCCTTGGCGGACATCTTCTTGTCGGCCTGCACTTGGGCAATCTGCGCCTTGATGACGGCAGTGCCGCCGACATACTTCTTGGTGGCGGGATCGATGCCGCTCATCACAAGGCCGATATTGTCGACGACGCTGTTGTAGTCGTCGTAGCTGGCAAAGCCGTACTTCTTCGCGGTCGCTTCGAGTTGCGCCGTGAGCTTGGGATCCGGCTTGCCGTTGTCGGGCATCTTCTCGGAAAGCGCATCCATGTCCTTGGCCGCGGCGATCACGCCATCGATCTGCTTGTCGGTCAGCGCAATCTGCTTCACGGCTGGCGGCTGGCCGGCGGGCGCCGCAGCCTGGGCGGGAGCCGCCTTCTGCATGGCCTGCGCCAGGGCGCTATCGGTGGACAGGACCGCCATGGAGGCGGAGAGACAGACAATGCCTAACGTGACGGCAACGGGGCGAATGAACTCACGCATGTGCTGGGCTCCTCGGGCTTGGGGGACGCTTTGAATTGGCGATATCGATTACTGGTTGGCGGGTCAGAAGTTCCGCATCGTTACGGTGCACGAAATGAACGACCAGTGAACCCGGCATTTATCGGTCAATCATGACAGAAATGCACGCCAACTAGTGGAGTGGATTTGGCATTCGCTACGGGGTGTGCCGCAGATGCATAATGCGAATGTCAAATCCAAAACTCCACTAGAAACATACATTTGCTAGTGGCCCTTTCGATTCTAACATTCGCAAAAGTGCCAGCCCAAACCTGTTTGCGAATGTTAGAATCGGACCACTAGCCGACCCAAACAGCAAAACGCCGCTCCCCCGGAGGGAAAGCGGCGTTCTGTTCGATCGTAACACGTAAAGAGGAAACATTTGTCCTTGGCAGGTCTGGCAGCGACCTACTCTCCCAGGGCTTAAGCCATAGTACCATTGGCGCTGAGGAGTTTAACGGCCGAGTTCGGGATGGGATCGGGTTCAAGCTCCTCGCTAGAACCACCAGACCGGCGAAGGACAAAGATACGAAGCAAGCTGTTGGACGCGCTTAGCGCGTCCTGTGTCATATGATCAGTCATGGGCCTCTAAGGCCCTATGGACACTGAAAATGAGAGCAATCAAGCCAATCGAACGATTAGTACCGGTAAGCTACATGCATTACTGCACTTCCACACCCGGCCTATCAACGTGGTCGTCTTCCACGGTTCTCAAGGGAATTCTCGTTTTGAGGTGGGTTTCCCGCTTAGATGCTTTCAGCGGTTATCCCGTCCGTACATAGCTATGCAGCACTGCCGCTGGCGCGACAACTGCTCCACCAGAGGTACGTTCATCCCGGTCCTCTCGTACTAGGGACAAATCCTCTCAAAATTCCAACACCCACGGCAGATAGGGACCGAACTGTCTCACGACGTTCTGAACCCAGCTCACGTACCACTTTAATCGGCGAACAGCCGAACCCTTGGGACCTTCTCCAGCCCCAGGATGTGATGAGCCGACATCGAGGTGCCAAACGACGCCGTCGATATGGACTCTTGGGCGTCATCAGCCTGTTATCCCCGGCGTACCTTTTATCCGTTGAGCGATGGCCCATCCACGCGGGACCACCGGATCACTATGACCGACTTTCGTCTCTGCTCGACTTGTTAGTCTCGCAGTCAGGCAGGCTTATGCCATTATACTCGACGAACGATTTCCGACCGTTCTGAGCCTACCTTCGCACGCCTCCGTTACTCTTTGGGAGGCGACCGCCCCAGTCAAACTGCCCACCATGCGCTGTCCCGATCCCCGATGAGGGGACGCGGTTAGATATCCATAACCATTAGGGTGGTATTTCACATTTCGACTCCACCACGGCTGGCGCCGCAGCTTCAAAGTCTACCACCTATTCTACACAAACAGTCACGAATACCAGCGCAAAGCTACAGTAAAGGTGCACGGGGTCTTTCCGTCTGACCGCAGGAACCCCGCATCTTCACGGGGAATTCAATTTCACTGAGTCTATGTTGGAGACAGCGGGGAAGTCATTACGCCATTCGTGCAGGTCGGAACTTACCCGACAAGGAATTTCGCTACCTTAGGACCGTTATAGTTACGGCCGCCGTTTACCGGGGCTTCAATTCAGAGCTTGCACTCCTCCTCTTAACCTTCCGGCACCGGGCAGGCGTCAGACCCTATACGTCATCTTGCGATTTCGCAGAGCCCTGTGTTTTTGTTAAACAGTTGCCACCCCCTGGTCTGTGCCCCCCCTATGCACTTGCGTACATAGAGGGCCTCCTTATCCCGAAGTTACGGAGGTAAATTGCCGAGTTCCTTCAACATAGTTCTCTCAAGCGCCTTGGTATACTCTACCAGTCCACCTGTGTCGGTTTGGGGTACGGTCTAATGTGGAGGCTATTTCCTGGAACCTCTTCGAGGCCCGACCAATCCAATAAGGTCAGACAACATACGAGATTCGTCACCATCCACTGGCTGCAGAATATTCACTGCATTCCCATCGACTACGCCTTTCGGCCTCGCCTTAGGGACCGGCTAACCCTGCGAAGATTAACTTTACGCAGGAACCCTTGGACTTTCGGCGACACTGTCTTTCACAGTGTTTGTCGTTACTCATGCCAGCATTCGCACTTCTGATACCTCCAGGCGCTCTCACGAGTCGCCCTTCGCAGGCTTACAGAACGCTCCGCTACCACGCATGTCTTGCGACATGCATCCTAAGCTTCGGCTCGTGGCTTGAGCCCCGTTACATCTTCGGCGCAGAAACCCTTATTTAGACCAGTGAGCTGTTACGCTTTCTTTAAAGGATGGCTGCTTCTAAGCCAACCTCCTGGTTGTTTTGGGATTTCCACATCCTTTCCCACTTAGCCACGAATTAGGGGCCTTAGCTGTAGGTCCGGGTTGTTTCCCTCTCCACGACGGACGTTAGCACCCGCCGTGTGACTCCCGCATATTGCTTTCGGGTATTCGGAGTTTGGTTGGGTTTGGTAAGACGGTAAGTCCCCCTAGCCCATCCAGTGCTCTACCCCCCGAAGCATTCATGCGAGGCGATACCTAAATATCTTTCGCGGAGAACCAGCTATTTCCCAGTTTGATTGGCCTTTCACCCCTAACCACAAGTCATCGGAGTCTTTTTCAACAGACACCCGTTCGGTCCTCCAGTGAGTGTTACCTCACCTTCAACCTGCTCATGGCTAGATCACTAGGTTTCGGGTCTAATACAACGAACTTGACGCCCTATTCAGACTCGCTTTCGCTGCGCATACGCCTATCGGCTTAAGCTTGCTCGTTAAATTAAGTCGCTGGCCCATAATACAAAAGGTACGACGTCACCCAGAACGTATCTTGGGCTCCGTCTGTTTGTAGGTGTCCGGTTTCAGGTCTATTTCACTCCCCTCGTCGGGGTGCTTTTCACCTTTCCCTCACGGTACTGGTTCACTATCGGTCGCTGAGGAGTACTTAGGCTTGGAGGGTGGTCCCCCCACGTTCAGACAGAATTGCACGTGTTCCGCCTTACTCAAGGACACATCATCGCATTACCCGTACGGGGCTATCACCCACTAAGGCCCTGCTTTCCTGACAGGTTCCGGTTGTCTTTGATGTATCACTGGCCTGGTCCGCGTTCGCTCGCCACTACTAACGGAGTCTCTGTTGATGTCCTTTCCTCCAGGTACTTAGATGTTTCAGTTCCCTGGGTTCGCTTAAAACCTCCTATTTTATTCGGAAGTCTCATACCTTCACTTGATAACTGGAAATCCAAAACCTCATCCCTTTCGGGATGAAAGCATGGTTCTCAAACATTACTGTCCGAACCCCAAAGCCCTCGATCGTTAAGATCGAGATCTTGGAGTTCCAGCTATCGAAGGTGGGTTTCCCCATTCGGAAATCCGTGGATCAAAGCTTCTTCGCAGCTCCCCACGGCTTATCGCAGCGTAGCACGTCCTTCATCGCCTCTCAGCGCCAAGGCATCCACCGAACACCCTTAAGGCACTTGATTGCTCTCATTATCAATGTCCACACACTCGGCAGAATGTTGTCTGCGCAATTGCCGGTAAAGGCTCGCACCCTCGATGAATGCTATGCGCAGCCGGACAATGATTAGAAAGACCAGCTTGCTTCGTAAGATCAACCCGATGATGAGGCGGTCAAGCTTCACCAAAAAGATCATTTACAACTTGCTCATCCTGCGAGTGTTACCTCGCAAAAGGCGCAAGCGCCGAAATGACCTGGAGATTATGAATTGGGCTCCGCAAATTACTTTGCAGACCCAAAACTCGGATCAATCTCCTCTTTACGATGTCAGAAATCCCGCAGGCGCATCCAGTTAAGGACAACGCATGCGAAGCGATGTTTCGCGGACGACGAATACGAGAACCTTGAAAGCAGTCAACGATCTTCAATTCCATCTGGTGGAGCCAGACGGGATCGAACCGACGACCTCATGCTTGCAAAGCACGCGCTCTCCCAGCTGAGCTATGGCCCCGTACCAGAAGACGAATGCTGCGCACTCGATCAAGATGGTGGGCCTGGGAAGACTTGAACTTCCGACCTCACGCTTATCAAGCGCGCGCTCTAACCAACTGAGCTACAAGCCCTGACGCTTACCTTTCAGTGAAAGGTCGGAGCGCGCTCGCGCGCAACCGGCTAGCCGGAAGCGTCGCACAAGCGCAAAGCCCCTGGCGCGTGTTCGTCCGCGAAGAAAGAGAAACGAAGACGGCGAAATCCCGCCAATGGAGCTCAACAATCCTGAAATTGCTGGCCCCTGATGTTTCTAAAACGATCCGATAGTGAGCGTGAGCTCGCTGAAGGATCATCCTTAGAAAGGAGGTGATCCAGCCGCAGGTTCCCCTACGGCTACCTTGTTACGACTTCACCCCAGTCGCTGACCCTACCGTGGCCGGCTGCCTCCATTGCTGGTTAGCGCACCGTCTTCAGGTAAAACCAACTCCCATGGTGTGACGGGCGGTGTGTACAAGGCCCGGGAACGTATTCACCGTGGCGTGCTGATCCACGATTACTAGCGATTCCAACTTCATGGGCTC
>Ga0210397_10000298_pt1 | contig 35643 bp, 29 predicted proteins | sample IncBWH2OmetaG_FD_160126 | JGI IMG/M metagenome (GOLD analysis project Ga0210397, IMG submission 160126) | Forest soil microbial communities from Barre Woods Harvard Forest LTER site, Petersham, Massachusetts, United States - Inc-BW-H-2-O ...
ACTGTCGGCAGCCGATGCCGAAACGCAGGCCGACGCCATGGCGCGCCTGCGCGTCGCCAAGCGCCGCGCCGCGCTCGCCATCGCCGCCGCCGACATCGCCGGCCTGTGGCAGCTCGAAGACGTCACGCGCGCGCTCACGGCGTTCGCCGACGCGGCCGTCAAAGGCGCGCTGCGCTTCGGGCTGCGCGAGGCGGCGGCGCGCGCCGAACTGCCGGAACGGGACGGCGCCGCGCTCGAAGCGGCCACCGGCCTCACCGTCCTCGCCATGGGCAAGTACGGCGCCTTCGAGCTCAACTACTCCAGCGACATCGATCTCGTCGTCTTCTACGACCCGGTGCGCTTTCCCTTCCGCAAGCGCGACGATCCGCGCGGCGCCGCCGTCGACCTGGTGCGCGGCATCGTCAAGCTGCTGACGGAAATCACCGCCGACGGCTATGTCTTCCGCGTCGACCTGCGCCTGCGCCCCGATGCCGGTGCCACCCAGGTCGCCATCTCGACCGACGCGGCGGAATCCTATTACGAAGGCATGGGCCAGAACTGGGAACGCGCCGCCTTCATCAAGGCGCGCGCCTGTGCCGGCGATCCCGCCACCGGCACGCAATTCCTCAAGGCCATCGAACCGTTCATCTGGCGGCGCAATCTCGACTTCGCGGCGATCGAGGACATCCATTCCATCAAGCGCCAGATCCACGCCCATGGCGGCCATGGCACGATCGCTGTCGCCGGTCACAACATCAAGCTCGGCCGCGGCGGCATCCGCGAGATCGAGTTCTTCGCGCAGACCCAGCAATTGATCCTCGGCGGCCGCGTCCCCGCCCTGCGCCAGAGCCGCACCGGCGAAGCGCTGGACGCGCTGTGCGCCCGCGGCCTCGTCGCCGAGGCGACCACCGCCGAGCTCAAAGCCGCCTATCGCTATCTGCGCACGCTCGAACATCGCCTGCAGATGATCGAGGACGAGCAGACCCATTCCATTCCCAAATCCGCCGAAGGCCTCGCGCACATCGCCTGTTTCATGGGCTATCCCGACGCGGCCGCGTTCGGCGCCGCGCTGACGGCCCAGCTCGAGACCGTGCAGGGCCACTACGCGCGCCTGTTCGAGCGCGAGCAGGAGCTGACCGCGAGCGAAGGCAACCTCGTCTTCACCGGCGTCGAGGAGGACCCCGGCACGCTCGGCACCCTGCAGGCGATGGGCTTTCGCGATGCGGCGCATGTCTCCGGCGCCATTCGCGGCTGGCATCACGGCCGCATCCGCGCCATGCGCAGCGCCCGCGCCCGCGAGCTCCTGACGAAATTGGTGCCGGTGCTGCTGCCGGCGCTGGCCGCCACCGCCGATCCGGACGCGGCCTTCGCGCAGTTCGACCGCTTCCTCACCAATCTGCCGGCCGGCGTCCAGCTCCTGTCGCTGCTGCTGGCGCGTCCCGAATTGCTCAAGCTGATCGCCGGCATCGTCGGCTCGGCGCCGCGCCTGGCCGAGCACCTCGCCCGCGCCCCGGCGACGCTCGATGCCCTGATCGATGCCGATTTCCTGCACGCTTTGCCGTCGCGCGCCGCACTGGATGCCCAGCTCGCCGATCTCATCGCCCGCGCCCCGGACTATGAGGGCGCCCTCGACGCCGCGCGCCGCTTCGCCAAGGAGCAGCTCTTCCGCGTCGGTGTGCAGATCATCGAGGGCATGGCGACGGCCGATGCCGCGGGCCCGGCGCTCGCCAATATCGCCGAATCCGTGATTGCCGGGCTCTTGCCCTGCGTCGAGCGCGAGCTTGCCGCTACCGCGGGCACCATTCCCGGCGCCGCCTTCGCGGTCGTCGCCATGGGCAAGCTCGGCGGCCGCGAGATGACCGCCGGCTCCGACCTCGATCTCATCTTCGTCTACGACGTACCGGACGGCGTCGAGGCAAGCGACGGGCCGCGGCCCCTGCCGGTCATCGTCTATTACGCGCGCCTGGCGCAGCGCCTGATCGCGGCGCTGACCGTGCACACCGCCGCCGGCGGGCTCTACGACGTCGACATGCGCCTGCGCCCCACCGGCAACAAGGGGCCGGTTGCGGTCGCGCTGCAATCCTTTGCGCGCTACCACGCCGAGGAATCCTGGACCTGGGAACGGCTGGCGCTGACCCGCGCCCGCGTCATCGCCGCGCCGCCGCAGCTTGCCGCGCAGATCGAGGCGGTGATCGCAAAGACACTTACCGCCGTCGCGGAGCCCGCCAAGATCGTCGCCGATGCCCGCGACATGCGCGACAAGCTTGCGGCGCAGTTTCCCGGCCGCAACCGCTGGGACCTCAAATTCGCGCCCGGGGGGCTCGTCGACATCGAATTCGTCGCCCAGACACTGCAGCTCTGCGCCGCGCCGGAAAACCCGGCCGTCCTGGCCGCCAACACGATCGAGGCGCTGCGCCGGCTCGCGGCCGCCGGCGTGCTGGCACCGGACCGTGCCCGAACCCTGATCGCGGCCGCCATGCTCGAGCATGCGCTGACGCAGGTGCTGCGCATCGCGCTCGATGGGCCGCTCGAGCCCGAAACGGCGACGCCCGGTCTCAAAGCGCTGCTGACACGCGCCGGAAAAGCGGAGAATTTTGCGGCGCTCGAAGCGGCGCTCGCCGAAACCCAGGCCGCGGTGCGCAATCTGCTCGGGATTATCCTGGCAAACGGATAGAGCCGTATGGCTGCGTCTTCACGCTCCTGTCCTTGCCGGGCGGGCCGAACGCGTCATGGCGCCGCGTCGTCGCCGCAGCCGTGCCGGCGTTCTTCCAGGCAGCGCTCGGTTTGCAGGTTGGCGGACAGAAAATGCAGCGCCAGCACGGCGAGAAGAATGACGGCCGCGACGACGATCAGCGCCACGATATTGGCGTTGCGCCGCGCCGCCTCGTCGTCATGGTCATCGGGCTTTGGCATGGCTGCCGGTTTGGGGTCTGTCGCAGGTACAGCTTGCTACGGCAAAAGCGTGCTCGACAAGCCCGCATAGCCGCGCCGCCTTGACAGGGAAGGGCATGCCCACATCATTGGCCGGCTTTTTCGAATGTCCGGGGCGGCCATGGCATGGTTTGGGCAAAATCTTCGCGATTGGCCGCTGGTGGTCACGGCGCTTGGCCTGATATTGCCCTTCGTCGCGGTGGTGCTGGCGAATTGGCCGGCGTTGCGCCGCAGCTACCGCCTGATGAAAGCTCTGCGAACCGACGAACCGCATGGCGGTCGCTGGACGATCGCGCGCGAGACGCTGCATCTTCTGTGGCAATCGGTCTTCTGGTCGTGGGTGTATTCGCGACCGAACAATATCTATCACAAGACGCGGCTGCGCATCGAGCATGAGATTTTCTGGCCGCGGCCGCAAAGAAGCAGTGCGGCGTACCGCAAGGAATTGCAGCGCTGGCGCAAGCGGCTCGACAACTTGTATTGGCACGACGGCGCCCGGATGCATTCCGATGTCGATCCGGCGGGCGAGGTGTGCACGATCCGCGTCAAGACCTGCAACCGCATCTACGAATGCAAGGAAGCGATCGGAGACTATCTGAAGGCCCTCAAGGACATCCACGAGCACGACGCGCAGGAGTTCCTCAGCGAGGTGGAAGTCGACAGCGGCTTCGTCGCGCCGCTGCTGCTGTTGACCGGGCTGCTGTACCATTTCGAGGACGATTGGGCGCCGATCATCGACGCCTATGGCCGGGACATCTTCCCGCACGGCGACCCTCTGTTCGAGCTCTTGAACAATGAAGGGCTGAGGCGGCTGCAGACGTTCTTGTTCGATTGCTGGCTGCTGTGGGGTCCCAGCATCCCGATCTGCGGCAAGGAATGCTACTACTGGAAGGGCGCCACCGATGCCATCCAGTACGGCTATGGCGACGAGAACAACTCCATCGCGCTGGTCGGCGATCCGCGTGTTCTGACGGATCGCGTCTCGTTTACGGACAAGAACGCCGGACTCGCGTTTCGCGCCAGCGCCCGCGGAAAGCTGAAGCTGGCCGCCGCCTTCATCGGCACGAAGGAAAGCAGCGAGATCAGCTCGGCGCTTTCGACGGTGTGGAACACCGACAAGGGCAGGCGGGTCGTGCTCGACATACGGCCGCAGCACGCGATCAAGGCCTTGAGCGGCGGCCCGAACGAGGCGGCGACCTATTACTCCGCCTATTTGTGGGTGCTGTTCATCATCACGGACGTCGCCTCCGGCCGGGCGATCCATCTGAAAGGCTCGATGGCGAGCCCCGAAGACGACAGGAAGCAGGCCTGGCGCAGCATCCTGCCCTTCTTCGAGCACGGCAATATCGCCGACGGCGAAACTTATGCCTTCCTCAAGCGTCAGCTCGCCGACAAGGCGGCGTCCGCGCTCAATCGCATCGTCGAAGAGTACGAAAAGGAATGGCGCAAGGGCGACTTCCCGCTGAAATTCACCTATGCCTGCGCCATCGACGACTCGGGTTGCGGCATCGGCAAGGCTTATGGCGAGCCGGCCGGCGACATCAAGCTGCGCACCCATATCGCCGAGGCGCTCAAGCAATATCCCGCGCTGTGCGACAATGCGGTGGTGGACTTCGAGACTTACGATCCCGTGCGGCATCCCACCAACCACCCTTATTCGTCCTGCTCGCTTCCGGGGCTGTTGTCGAAATACTATCCCTACTACACGGTCGACGAGCATGCGGCCCACGGGCGGGCGAGTTGACGGTGCGTTTTGTGGAGCTGGCTGTCGGCGCCGATGACGATCGGTTGCTGGAGCGACTCTATCGCGGCCTTTACGTCGCCCAATTTCCCAATCCCGACGAACGGGAGACGCTCGACAATATCCGCCGCTATCTCCAACTGAAGGGCGAGGGCTGGTACGGCAAGAACAACTACCATGTCATCGCGCTGTTCGACGGTGACGATCCGGTCGGCATTTCCGTCAGCGATTATCTCTATGCGGGCAACGCCGGGGTCATTGAATTCATCGCGACCTCGCCCGGGCGCCGGCGGGGCGGCCTGGGCGCGGCCCTGCTTGCCGCGACGGAGGCCGCGTTGGCCGGCGACGCGCGCGCCGGCGGGGCGGGACCGCTCGCCTGCGTCGTGGCGGAGATGAACGACCCTTACGCCTGTCACTCGTTGGACGACAATCTGGATCCGTTCCTGCGCGCCCGGATCTGGGACGGCTGGGGCTATCGCCGGCTCGATTTTCCCTATGTGCAGCCTGCTCTGTCGCCGGACCAGAAGCCGGTGAACAACCTGTTGCTCATGGTCAAGCCGCTGGCTCCGGGATGGCGCGACGGACTGCCGGGCGAAACCGTCGCCGCAATTTTGCGCGGCTATATGCGCTGGGCGATGCGGATAGATGCGCCCGAGCGGAATTTCGAATACTGCCGGATGGCGCGGCATCTGGAAGCGGCCGGCGTCGTGACGCTGTCTTCGCTGGCGCAGTATATCGGCATCGATCCGGACCGCCCGCTCGCCATTCGCGAGGTCGTGAGGCCGGACGACGAAGCCCTGGCTGCCGGCCTGGAGGTCTACCGCGAGGCATTCCCGGGCGGACAGGCCGATCTCGATCCCAGCGAATTTCGCCGTCTGCTGGCGGCGACGGCCATGGGCGATCGCCATCGCCGCTACCACTTCTGGACCGTCGGCGCCGCGCCCGATGCGCCGGTCGAGGGCATGGCATCCTTCTTCACGCTTGGCGAGGCCGGTTTCGGCGGTTATGTCGCGCTGGCGAAATCGTTGCGGCACGCGGGCCGCTTTGCCTTGCTGTTGGCGCGCATGGAGGAGCGGATGCGCCGCGATAGCGCGGTGTGCCGCGGCTGGTACATCGAATGCGCCCCGCCGCTCGATCGCTTCTTCGCGCGCTTCGGGTTTCACGCCATCGACATCTCCTACCGCCAACCGCCCCTGACGGGTGCGCCGAGCTACGCGGTGGAGGCCGCTCCGGCGCTGCGTCTGATGTACAAGGATTTCGGCCGGCAGTTCGAGCCGCCGCAATTGAGCAAGAGCGAATTTCTCGCGAGCCTCGCCTGCATATTCGATGCCGTTTACGGGGTCGCCGAGCCGCGGCGATCCGCGTTTTTCGCCGATATGAGCCGGCAGGTCCGCGATTGGCCGGCCGACGCCGTGAGATTCCTGCCTTCGCCCGCGGCGACATCGTGAAATGAGCACACATGTCCTCGATGCCGGCAGGATCGTCGAAACCGTCGGCCGGCTTCGCGATCGCATCGCCGAGCGCTTTCCCGCTTCGGGCCTCGCCGCGGTCGCCGACGACCTGGCCGACACGGCGCGATTGACCGCGGCCCGCGTCGCCATTCTGGGCCGACCCGATTATGGCCTGCGGCTGCTGGCCTTGATCGCCGTCGTGGCTGGCGTGGCTGCGCAAATCTATGTCGCCCATGTCGTGGATTGGGTGGCGGTCGTCCGGCGCGCCGACGTCGTCGGCATCAGCCAGGGCCTGGATGCTATCGTCAACCTCCTGCTGCTGGCGTTTGCCGCGATCTGGTTCGTGCTGACGCTGGAGCAGCGGTTCAAGCGAAGAGGGGCCTTGCGCCGTCTCTACGAGCTGCGCTCCTTCGCGCATGTCATCGACATGCACCAATTGACCAAGGACCCGACGATAGTGCTCGCCGGCGGGGCGCCGACGCCGTCCTCGCCACAGCGTCCGATGAGCGAATTCGAGCTGTCCCGCTACCTGGATTACTGCGCCGAGATGCTGGCGCTGGTTGCCAAGCTCGCGGCCCTCTATGCCGGCCAAATCCAGGACGGCGCCGTGATCTCCGCGGTCAACGAGATCGAGGCGCTGACGTCCGATCTCGGCCGCAAGATCTGGCAGAAGATCATGATCCTCGGCCGGCTCGACGAGCGCAGATCCGTGCCCGCCCCCTGAGCGAGGGAGGTATGTGTTTTGAGTGTCTTCCGCGGCGCGCGCTCCGGGCGTACCAACGTCCCGGCATGAGCGGACAAACAGGCCATCTGCCGTGGCGGCACGTGCTGCTCGCGGTCGCCGTCGCGGCGGTGTGGGGGACGAATTTCGTCGTCATCAAGATCGCACTGGCGCACCTGCCGCCGTTGCTGTTCGCCGGCCTGCGCTTCATCTTCGCCTTCCTGCCGGCCGCGTTCTTCATCCGCCGCCCGGCCGTGCCGTGGCTGCAACTGGCTGTCTACGGCGTCCTGATCGGTGCCGGGCAGTTCGGCCTTCTCTATATCGCGATGGAACACAGCATCTCGCCGGGGCTCGCCTCGCTGGTGGTCCAGACCCAGGTCTTCTTCACCATCGGCCTTGCCATGTGGTTCGCCGCCGAGCGGGTGGGCTCTCTGCAATGGCTGGCGCTGGCGCTCGCGGCCACCGGGCTCGGCATCATCATGGCGCATGGCGGCAGCGACGTGACGCCGCTCGGTATCGCCTTGGTGCTGCTGGCGGCGCTGTGCTGGGCCGGCGGCAATCTCGTGGCGCGGGCGGGCGGCGCGGTGAACATGCTCGCCTATGTCGTGTGGGCCAGCCTGTTCTCGATCCCGCCCCTGTTGCTGCTGTCCCTCATCTTCGAGGGTCTGCCGGCCATCGAACGAGGCCTCGGCTCGGCCGACGCGGTGACCTGGGCGGCGGTGCTTTATCAATCGGCCGGCAACACGCTGTTCGGCTACGCCAGCTGGGGCTGGCTCCTGGCGCGCCATCCGGCGGCGACGGTTTCACCGTTCGCCCTGCTGGTGCCGGTGTTCGGCATGACCGCCTCGGCGCTGGTGATGAACGAGGCGCTGCAACCCTGGAAGCTGCTGGCCGCGGTCCTCGTCCTCAGCGGTCTCGCCCTCAATCTCGCCTGGCCGCGGCTGCGCGCGGCGCTGGCCCGCGCGTGAACGACACCGCGCTCATCGGCGTCGACTGGGGCTCCTCCAGCGTGCGCGCCTTTCGCCTTGCCCAGGGCGGCACGATCCTCGACGTGCGCCGCGCCGACGACGGCGTCTTCACCGGCAGTGGGCCGTTCGAGGCGCGGCTGCGCCGCCATCTCGGCGACTGGCTGCAGCTTGCGCCGGCTGCGCCGCTCCTGCTTTGCGGCATGATCGGCAGCGACCGCGGCTGGCGGCATGCGCCCTACAGCGCCGCGCCCGCCGGGCTTGACGCCTTGGCGCGGGCTTTGCTGCCGGTGCCGTTCGAGCGTCCCGCGCGCATCGTGCCGGGCGTCTCGTTCGTGGCGGGCGAGACCTGCGAAGTCATGCGCGGCGAGGAAACGCTGCTGATGGGCATTGCGGCGCGGCCGCAGCCGCCGCGGCGGCTCACCGTCTGTCTGCCGGGCACGCACAGCAAATGGGCCGAGCTCGACGATGGGCGCATCGTCGCCTTCCGCACCCACATGACCGGCGAGTTGCGCGCCCTCGTCCTGTCGCGCGGCGCGCTGGCGAGCGATGCCTTGCAGAACGCCTCGCCGGAGGCTTTTCGGCAAGGACTTGCCGCCGCCGCCGGCGGCGACCCCGTCCGGGCGCTCTTTCAGGCCCGCGCCCGCCGCCTGCTCGGACGTCTCGGCGCCGAGCACATCGCGGCCTTCGTCAGCGGCGTTCTGATCGGCGCGGAGATCGCGCGCGAGGCGCCGGCTTGCGCTGCGCCGCTCGTCCTGGCCGCGCGCGGCGCGCTGGCGGAGGAATACGGCGACGCCCTGGCGCGGGCCGGCGTCGCGTTTACCGTGGCCGATCCCGAGACGCTCGCCGCCGATGGCCTCACCGCCCTGGCGCGCGCCGCCGGTCTTGCGCCGTGAGCGCGGCGAAGTCTTGTGAAATATTCGTGTGGACGTATTTTCTCTGTCGCCGGCGTATACTTTGCACACAAGCGCAGGATTAGCTCTTTTCTAGTCTCTGCATCTTTGGCATTGTTCCGCGCGAAGTCACGGACAGGGCCGAGGCACGCATGATCCGTCTGCAATTGGGCCGTCTCGCCACCGTTCAGGACGCGCAGGACATGCTGCAGACGGCGATCGGCGTCGAATTCGGCACGCTGCCGCCTTATCTCTACGCGCTCTACTCCATCCTGCCGGGGACCAATGCCCCCGCCTCCCAGCGCATCCGCTCCGTGGTGCTGCAGGAGATGATCCATATGTGCCTGGCGTGCAACATCCTGAACGCGCTGGGCGGCAATCCGCTGCTGAAGCCGCCGATCTATCCGGGGTCGCTGCCCGGCGACATCGGGCCGGACGGCACGCCGCTGACGCTGCGCCTCTACCGTTTCTCCCAAGCGGCGATGTATCAGGGCATGCAGATCGAAGAGCCCGCGGACGTCCCGCCCTTCCCGGTCGAGGAGATGCTCAAGACCAGCGCCCCGAAGGCGGTGACCATCGGGCAATTCTACGAGGCGCTCGACAAATTCCTCTCCAGGCTGCCGGGCAGCGCCTGGACTGCGGGCCGCAACCAGATCGTCGACGACCAGTTCTTCCCCGGCCAGTTGTTCGCCGTGAACGGCTATGACGATGCGCATATCGCGATCCAGCAGATCGTCTCCGAAGGCGAAGGCGCCAAGGACGATCCGCTCGATTTCCAGCACGACCTCGCGCACTACTATCGCTTCCGCGAGATCCATGACGATCTGGTGCTGACCAAGGCCGACAACAGGCTGCATTACACCTGGGGCCCCGAAAAGCTCGGCGTCGATTGGGCGAGCGCCTATCCTGCGATCGCCGATCCGGGGGACCACGACTTCTCCAAGGATTCGTCCGCCGCGCGCGCCGCGCAGGACGCCTGCAACACGGCCTACACCGCCATGGTCCATGCGCTGCAGCGCGCGGTGACCGGCACCGCCGGCGCGCTGGGCGAGGCGGTCCGCGCGATGTTCGACCTGCGCATGGCGGCGCTGCATGCCCTGACCGTGCCGCTCGCCGATGCCGCGACGGTCGCGGGGCCGGCCTTCCTCTATCGCGGCAGCGTGGGAGCAGCGTCATGAGCGTCCTGGAAACGCCTCGGATCTACTTCAAGGGCGAGATGGCCTGGGATCCGATCACGACCAACAACTACACGCAGTTCTACGACGAGAGCACCGACACGCCGGTGTTTCCCGGCGTGCTGGACAAGGTGCGCCGCTACCGCGAGGAAGCCATCGCCGCGGTTCCCCAGAACGCCGACCAGAGCGTCGCCAGCGGCAGCTGGAACCCGGACGGCACGCACAAATCGGTGTTCTACGCGTCGGCCATCAGCGGCGTGGATCTCGGCGCCGGCGTCACCACCAAGGACCCGTTCGTCGCCTCGGCCGCCAATTTCATGGGCATGCTGGTGGACTGCGAGCCCTATGGCTCCTATTCGTCGCAGCTCTTCTTCGACACGATGCATTTCGGCGTCGACGGCGGCTATCGCATCCTGGGCAAGCGCACGGTGCGCGCCACCGCGCGCTACATCAACATCAACCGCAATCCGTCGAACAACATGATCGCCGGCTTCGCCTCGGTGGTGTGGCAGACCTCGTTCGCCAAGGCGGACGGGCTGCGCGTCGACGCCTTTGACTCGCCGGCGCTGCAGGCGCTGGCGGCGGCGTTGCAGGAAGACGACGTCCTGGGCCTGACGGTGCGGTTCAACACCTATCGCACGATCTATTACGACACGCCGGCGCTGGCGAACCTGTCGCCGCTCGAGCAGCAGGTCTCCGCCGCGCTGGTCGCCAAGCTCACCGGCGGCGGCTTCCAGCCCAATCCGGCGCGCAGCGCCATGGTCGGCGTCATCGGCCTTTGGCGGAAGGGCGAGCCGGCGCACGAGCCGGGCGACCGCGCCCTGCTGACGCTGACCAACGCGCCGCCGAGCGTGGCGGGCCCGGGCAGCGCCTATGCCCGCGTCGACAGCAAATCGCTGACGCTCGACCTGTCGAACTGCATTCCGGAGAGCGACCGCGTCCTGACCAAGACCAATCTGGGCAAGCTCCAGGTCTTCGCCGTCGATGCCCAGGGCAATCCCGTCGCCAGCCTCGGCACCTTCGGCTATCCGCAGTATGACCGCGACGCCTACGACGCCGCCGCCGGCCTCGTCGCGCTCCCGCTCGATGCCGCCGCGGTCAAGCTGGCGCAGGACAACGACCTGCAACTGCGCGATTCGAACGGCACCGTCCTCCTCGCCGAGCAGGCGCTGCGCACCATCCCGCTGACGCCGAACCTCTATCTCGACGAAGGCACCAGCCCGGCGGCGCGGTTCCAGCTCTACAATCGCGGCGTGCTCAGCACCGCGCAGATGCCGGTCACCGTCTATACGATGAGCGCCGACGGCGGCACGATCACCGCCACGAACACGGTTTCGACGGACGCGCAGGGCGTGCTCTCCCTGCCGGTCAGCGGCACGCCGGGCGGCGTCTTCGCTTACATGCCGTCGCCGGATCCGAACTCGCTCGCGGCCCAGGCCTCGCCGCCGGCGAACGGCATCAATCCGCAGGTCTACAATTACACCTATGTGCGCACCTGGCCGGCCGACGCGGCCATCGCGGAGCTGCCGCCGACCTGGGAGAACGTCTATGCGCGCGTGCTGGTGAACTGGAACGCACTGGCGCCCTGCATGGACAATTGGCTGCGGCTGGACGATCCGGTGCAGGTCAAGGCCTACGGCGCAGTGCTCAAGCGCCTGACCGATCCGGCGCATTTCGAGGATTTCCGTTTCATGCCCGTGACGCGCGACATGACGGGCGGCGAGCGCAAGCTGCTCTACAAATTCCTCGATGCCCCGCCCGAGCCCGCGCCGCGTCCGCTCGCCACCGAGGCCGCCAGCGCCCCGCCCAGCCGCGCCCGGACCAGCCGCGCCATGCGCAGCGGCTGAGCGCCGGGCCGACCGCCCCGCTCGCCGAACGGGCCGGACGACGGAGCACTGCTAAAATGCGTTCTCTTGCCTCAGTACCGCACCGACGGTCTTGAGCAATATTTGAACGTCGAGACCCAGGCTGCAATTGCTGGCATACCATAGGTCGGCTTCGATGCGGCGGTACATCTGATCCAGTACAGGGGTCTCTCCACGCAATCCGTGGACCTGTGCCCAACCGGTGATGCCAGGCTTCACATGCTGGCGCACCTCATAGTTTTCGATCAGCTTCGCGAAATGCGCATCATGCGCGGCGGCATGCGGACGCGGTCCGACGATCGCCATTTCGCCTCGCAAGACATTCCACAGCTGAGGCAGCTCGTCGAGGCTCGACCGCCGCAGCCATTTGCCGACTCGTGTGATGCGTTGATCCCCGCGCGACGCCTGCTTGATCTCGTCGCCGTCCTCCAGAACCGTCATGCTGCGGAATTTCAGGATCTGAAACGGGTGCCCCCGATAGCCCAACCTGGTTTGCCGGAATAAGAGGGGCCCGCGGGAGTCTGATTTTACGGCGATTGCGATTGCCGCCAGCAAAGGGGAGATGAAAAATAGCGCCGCGCAGGCTATCGCAATATCGAGGACGCGTTTTAGGGCGCGCTCGCTGCGGGACATAGGCGTCTTCTGCATTTCGAGTGCGACCACGCTTCCCAGACCATGAACCGTATTCTGGAGCAGCGCCGATACCTGTTCGTCCGGAACGAAATACACCGCCCTGGGAATCAGGCGCAGCCCTGCCATGAGCGCGGCAGCGACTTCGAACGGAAGCTGCCCTGCCATGACATAGATTCCGCCGTGCGCGGCCGAACGCGCCGCGTCGAATACGTCCTGCAGAAGTCGGCGACGTTCTAATGGCCATGAGAGCGAAGAATAGCCATCGTCGAAACCGATCGTCCGGATGCTCCGGCATCCCTGCCGTGCCAATTCGGCGCGAAGCTGCGTCAACCCTTTTGCTGTGTGAGGCGCCACGATCAGGACTTCCATGCCGCGATAGGCCGAGCCGTCGAGCCAACGGGCCAAGATGCGCGGCGTGGCCGCACGGGAAATCGAGACGCCTGCGAAACCGGCCAGGAAAAAGCTGAAGATCGCGCCGCGCGAAAACTGCGCGCTTATCTTCATGCCGAACGCCAGCACGATCAGGAACAGGAATGTCGTGATCCACGCAGTCGCCGCCATGCGCACGCGGCCCAATCGGGTCGCGCTGGCGCGCACATCGCGCGGTGCCTGCCACCGCACCAATCCGCAAAACAGGACCGATACGATCGCACCGGTCGCGGCGAAGGTCTGAATATCTCCGGCCGCGCCGTGCGAGAGAGATTGAAAGAGCGCACCGCTGGCAATACTCAACGCTACGATCACCGCCGCATCGATCGCGAGCGCGGGCAGCGAAGCGACATGCTGCATCGACACGTCTGGGTGCCACACGTGTCCCAGGGTCATTCTCTCGGCCGAATGTGTTGATGGTGTACTGCGAATATTCATAAGCCTCACGCAACCCGGAATACACCGATCCGCCCCCGCCGTTCCGGTACTATCGCAAACGCTTGCGGCTTTGGTGAAGCACGCCAGGAGGGAAATCGCACTTTTGGTGAAGATCTATGGGATGCCATCTACCAGATATGCTCACAACTAACCAGATTGGCAAATGATGAAGTTCCGAAATCAATAGCGTGTGTTCCGTCACGAGGGCGCACCAACATCTATCCAGCGTCGCGACGTGTGCATGGTGCGATTTATTATTGCCGAGCGAGTGGCCGTGGTCCGGTGCCATTTCGGCAGTTCAAAAGAGCCGACAGCAGCAACCAGCCAGGATTGAGGGGCGCTGCCTAAGCTGAAGTCGGCCCATAAGCATTTCCGAATAGTTCGTGTCGACAAGAAACTCTCAGGCGAGTTTTGGCTTGATCCAAGACCTCCTCTTGAGGGAGGTCGTGTTGACTCGCAGATTGATGCGCGACGTGGAGTGGAAGATTTTGAGCCGTTCGCCGTCGTTAGGCACGGAGACTCAACTGGTTATTTCTGGTTGGACAGAGTCTGATGATAGACGGCTTGGCGGTAAGGCTGTTCAGGCCGGGCCGGCTTGGTGTGCGGCTCACCGTGGCCGGCGAGACGCCCATATCGAGGGCAATCGCCTTGCTGGTTAGTTGTTTGGTCTCTGCATTACAGCCGTTTTCTTGCGCGAGCTGCGTTCGGCCAGGCCGGCAAGATCTGAAGGGTTTCGATCTTCCAGCCCGGCTCTGCGAATTATATCGGCAAATCTGATTCGCTGCGGCGCAGCATCGAAAATATTTACCACTCATTAACGCATTGCTGTGACGGTGCTGTCGCCCACTTCTCGCCGGAAGGCATTGCCTGTGGCTCATCCTGCAACATCCCCCCTGAATTTCACGCCCCCGCGCGGCGAGACGACCGGAGTCGAGAACGGCCGCGGACTCGAAAGCCCGGCCAACCGGGCGCTATCGGAATTGAGCCTTGCGCTGAGCGGCGACGAGGCCGACGCGGGCGCGTGGAGCAGAGGCAAGACGCTGCGCTTCATAGTCCTGAGCTGTGGTGTTTTCTGGCTTGCCGCGGCCACCGCGTATTTCACGCTCCACTGACATTCACGTCGCAAAACTCACTGCAAGTCGGCGACGGCGACCTGTGTCTCGCTATGGATTCGGCGCTTGGGCGACCGCGGCCGCAAGCTGGCTATGCTTTGGACATCGACTTGATAGCAATCATTATCGCGGGACGGCGCAGCGGGCCGCCACGAGATATCGCGCGGCGAAACGGGATTGGCGGGAAATGCCGGGATTTGTTGGGGCATCGCCGTCGCTTATCGCCTTGGTCGGTGGCAGTTCGCCAGCAAAATAAATGTCGAGAACATATTGTCGAACAGTTGCCAGGCGAATTGGCGCTTGAGACTCAAATCACATATCGACAACGATCGGTCACAGTTTCAAACTGCACATAACCACCCCGGCATGAAAGCGCGCAATTTACCAATGTGCCTTACAGGCCGCCCAAAGCGCGAGCAACAGCATACAATTCATGCACTCTTGCTCTGCAATGCGATAAAAAGCGTGCGCATTGCAAGCCTATTCGAAGTCGAGTGCATTGGTATTTCGGACCGGGGGTCTCGTCACTCCAATACGCAGGCGCTATGGTAAGAAGCGGCCAATAGCGACACGAAAAGGGAAACCGTTTGATTACGCGTATATCGGTGCTCGGGCTGGGCTATATCGGACTACCAACGGCGGCGATATTTGCTGAAGCAGGCGTCGACGTTATCGGCGTTGATGTCAACGAGCGTGTGGTCGAAAGCATCAACGCTGGCCGCCCACATATCGTCGAACCCAATTTGGATGCCTTGCTGCGAAGAGTTGTCGATAATGGAAAATTTCGTGCGGCCCTGAGGCCGGAAGCCGCAGATGCGTTCATCATCGCCGTTCCAACACCCTTTGGCCCAGACCACGCGCCGAATCTGGAGTTTGTGAAGTCTGCCGGAATAGCCTTGGCCGCCGTGCTGAAGGCGGGAGACCTCGTTGTCCTGGAGTCCACATCTCCGGTAGGCACGACGGAACTTCTCTCCGGCTGGTTGGCCGAGGTGCGGCCCGATCTGACGTTTCCACATCAAAAAGGCGAACTGTCCGACGTCCGCATTGCTCATTGTCCCGAAAGGGTGCTGCCGGGGCAGATCCTCGACGAGGTCGTCAACAATGCGCGGGTCATCGGTGGATTGACGCGGCGCTGTTCGTCGGCGGCGCTGTCGCTCTACAAGACCGTCGTGAAGGGTCAATGCCATGTCACCAATGCGCGCACCGCAGAGCTCTCCAAGCTGGTCGAAAATGCATTTCGAGATGTGAATATCGCGTTCGCCAACGAACTTTCGCTTATCTGCGATGCGACGCACATCAATGTCTGGGAATTGATCCGGATGGCCAACCTTCATCCAAGGGTCAACATATTGCAGCCCGGCCCCGGTGTTGGCGGGCATTGCATTGCCGTCGATCCATGGTTCATTGTTCATACCAATCCTCAGCAGGCCCGGCTGATCCTGGCTGCTCGAAAAGTGAACGAAGGTAAGCCCCACTGGGTCGTCGATAAGATCAAAGCAAAGGCGGCTTCGTTCAAGGCACCGGTGATCGCATGCTTCGGCTTGGCCTATAAGGCGAACATCGACGACCTTCGGGAGAGCCCGGCTGTCGAAATCGTCCGTGAGCTGGCGGAAAAAAAGGTCGGGGAGATCCTGGTCGTCGAACCACACATTTCCGAGTTGCCGGTGGCGCTTGCCGCTTCGGGACTTCGGCTCGAGGATTTCGATGTTGCTCTGGAGAAGGCCGATATAGCCGTTCTCCTCGTCGATCATGAGGCATTTCAGTTCGTCGATCGCGATCTTCTCAAGGACAAGATCGTCATAGACACGCGCGGTGTGTGGTGACGAAGCAGAAAGCGCGTCCTCGGATATTGTGCATTTTTGGCACAAGGCCGGAGGCCATTAAGATGGCGCCCGTTGTCCTGGCGTTGCGGAACGAACCGGGATTCGACCTCAAGGTTGCGGTCACGGGGCAGCATCGCGAAATGCTCGACTCGGCACTGAACCTTTTCGAAATAGTTCCCGATTGGGATCTGGCTGTCATGCGATCAGGCCAATCGCTGGAGAGCCTGACCACCGCCATCCTCGAGGGTGTTGCCGGCGTCCTTCGAGAGTACAGGCCCGATCGCGTTTTGGTGCATGGCGATACCACGACCACGCTCGCCGCCTCGCTTGCGGCATATTATGCAAAGATCCCAATAGGTCATGTGGAAGCGGGGTTGCGCACGGCAGACATCTATTCCCCCTGGCCCGAGGAAATGAACCGACGTGTTGTCGACAGCATGTCGGACCTGCTCTTCGCGCCTACGGAACGGGCTCGAGCCCAGTTGCTCCAGGAAGGGACGCCGTCGGACCGGATCTTCGTGACGGGCAACACGGTGATTGACGCATTGCTCGAAATTCGCCGGCGGTTGGGATCGGATCCGACTCTCGCTCACGCCGTCGACGCGAGTCTTCCGAAACTCGACCCGGATCGAAGGGTCGTTCTCGTCACCGGTCACCGCAGAGAGAACTTCGGCGAGAGTTTCCGGAGTATCTGTCGCGCACTCCTCGAACTTTCGAAGCGCAGCGATGTGCAGGTCGTTTACCCTGTTCATCTGAATCCGGAGGTTCGCAGGCCAGTGAACGATATTCTCGGAGGGCAGGACAATGTGCGGTTGATCGAGCCCCTCGACTACCTCGCCTTTGTGCGAATGATGGACCGGTCGACGCTTATCATCACGGATTCGGGCGGCGTACAGGAAGAAGCGCCCGCACTTGGAAAGCCCGTTCTTGTGATGCGAGAACTGACCGAGCGGCCGGAGGCCGTCGAATCGGGAACCGCCATACTGGTCGGTACGAGCGAGTCTCGCATCGTTGCCGAAGCGTCCCGGCTTTTGGACGACCCGTCCCGCTACGAAGCAATGGCTTTGGCGCACAACCCTTATGGTGATGGCCAGGCGGCAACTCGAATTGTGAGCGCCCTGAAGGCAGCGCACAAATAGAGCGGACTGGCGGATCGAACCTTAAGCACGGTTGCGGAGGCCCCATTGATACGGGTATTCGATGCGTGGAACGATTTGAATCGCATGAAAAATCGTTTCTCATGAGAGCGTTTGGAGAGGACGAATGCGGCTTTTGATTACAGGAGGCGCGGGATTCATCGGCTCGGCGGTCATACGCCATTGCCTGCGCCACACCGATCACGAAGTCATCAATCTCGACAAGCTGACCTATGCAGCGAACCTCGATAGTTTGAACGAGGTTCTGCCGCATAACCGCTACGCCTTCGAACAGGTCGATATCTGCGATGCCGCCGCGGTGCGGCGCGTGTTCGAAACCCACGATCCCGATGCCGTCATGCATCTGGCGGCCGAGTCCCATGTCGACCGCTCCATCGATGGCCCGAAGGCTTTCATCGAGACCAACGTCACCGGCACCTTCGTGATGCTGGAAGCCGCGCGACGGCATTTCGCGACACTTCCGGCGGCGCGCAAGGCGCAGTTCCGCTTTCACCATATCTCGACCGACGAGGTCTTCGGCTCGCTTTCGCACGAAGGCTTCTTCACGGAAGACACGGCCTACGCACCCAACTCGCCCTATTCGGCCAGCAAGGCGTCGTCCGACATGCTGGTGCGCGCCTGGCATCGCACTTATGGCTTGCCGATCGTCATCAGCAACTGTTCCAACAACTACGGACCGTATCAGTTTCCGGAGAAACTGATCCCGGTCGTGATCCTTGCCGCACTCGAAGGCCGCGAGATCCCGGTCTATGGCGCCGGCACCAACATCCGCGACTGGCTGTTCGTCGATGATCATGCACGTGCGCTGCTCGCCATCGTCGAACGCGGCAAGATCGGCGAGAGCTACAATATCGGTGGCCGCAACGAAGTGAAGAACATCGATCTGGTGCGCCTGTTGTGCCGGACGCTGGACGGTCTCTTGCCTCAGACAAAGCACCGGCCGCATGAGGATCTGATAAAATTCGTCTCCGATCGCCCGGGCCACGACCTGCGCTATGCGATAGACGCGGCCAAGATCGAGCGCGAGCTGGGCTGGACCCCAAGCGTGACTCTCGGCGAAGGCATGCGGCAGACCGTGGCGTGGTACCTGAAAAATGCCTGGTGGACCGACGCGATCCGCACCCGCGGCTTCAATGCCGAACGCATAGGCCTCGCCAGGGAAAAGGCCGCCGCTGGGCCATGAAGATCGATATACAGAAAACCGCGATTGAAGGCCCGCTCCTGATCACGCCGAAAAAATTTGGCGATGCGCGAGGCTTTTTCTCGGAAACCTATAATGCGGAGGACCTGACCGCCGCAGGCGTCCATCTCACCTTCGTGCAGGACAATCACTCACTCTCCGCCGACCGCGGCACCGTGCGCGGACTGCATTTCCAATCGCCACCTAAAGCCCAGGCAAAACTCATTCGCGTTCCGAAGGGACGCATTCTCGATGTCTTTGTCGATATCCGGAAGGGTTCGCCGACCTACGGACAGCACGGCGCCTTTGAATTGAGCGCCGAAAATTGGCATCAACTCCTGATTCCGGAAGGTTTCGCACACGGCTTCTGCACACTCGAGCCCGCTACCGAAGTCATCTATAAGACGACGGACTATTACGCGCCGAAGGCCGAGGGCGGCATCCGCTGGAACGATCCGGCGCTTGCCATCGCCTGGCCGGAATTCGCGGGCGGCAACGTCTCGGCACGAGATCGCGAACTGCCGCCCTTCGCTTCGCTCAGCAGCCCGTTTGCGATCTGAGCCGATGGCGGTTGACGGCAAGCCTCTCTCGATCCTGCAATTCGGAAAGACCGGACAGGTGGCGCGGGCGCTGACCCACGCCGCGGCAGCGCGATCGGACATCTCGATCCAAGCGCTCGGCCGCACCGAAGCCGATCTGCAAAGACCCGATGACATCGCCCGTGCGATCCGCGACGCCGGTCCTATCGATGTGGTGGTCAATGCCGCGGCCTACACCGCCGTCGACAAGGCCGAGGCGGAACCCGACATTGCGCGCGTCGTCAACGAGGATTCGGTTGCTGCGATGGCTCAGGCCTGCCGCGCCCGTGACGTACCGCTGATCCACATTTCCACCGACTATGTGTTCGACGGCACCAAGCCTTCACCCTATGTCGAGGACGACGCCACCAATCCCCTTGGCGTCTATGGCCGCACCAAGCTGGCGGGCGAAAACGCGATCCGCGCCATGTGGGATAGGCACGTCATTCTGCGCGCGTCCTGGGTCTACAGCCCCTGGGGCACCAACTTCGTCAAGACGATGCTGCGGCTGGGCGCCGAACGCGACGAGCTGCGCGTCGTCGACGACCAGCATGGCGCACCGACTTCGGCTATAGATATCGCGGAAGCGATTCTGTCGATTGCGCCCCGGATCGCCCGCAGCGCCGATCCCAGCCTTTTCGGCACGTTTCACTTCTGCGACGCGGGCGAGACCACCTGGCGCCGTTTCGCCGAGGCGATCTTCGCGGATAGTGTCGGCTGGAAAGATGTCAAGGCCAAGGTGGTATCGATCACGACGGCAGAATATACCACGGCGGCGCAGCGACCGCAGAACTCCCGTCTCGACTGCACAAAAATTGAACGCGCCCATGCGGTCGTTCGGAATCCCTGGCGGCAATCGCTTAAAGGCGTGCTTAGCGAAATCAAGAATGCGGTCTAGTTACCAATTCGCGGTGCACGACGTACTCGATTTCGGTTGGCGTAAATCGTTGTCCGGCAGAATTTGCGGCGCGCGGTTGTGCTCGATATACCATCTCGAGCAGACGTCTTCGATTTGAAAAGGAAAGGGTTCATGTATCGCGTGATCGATTTCATTGTCGCGATTTCAACAATCGTCGTTGCGCCGCTGCTGAAGATATTGAGTGGTCCGGCCCAGCGCCTGCCGCTTGCCCGGAAAATTCAGGATTACTTCGGCATTTCCGTGATACGGCATCACTACTATTCTCCCATGGTGACGCCCGCTGACCTCATCGCTCCACTGGATGTCCCGCGGGGGCTGCCCGGCTTGGACATGAATTTGACCGCGCAACTGATCCTTGTGCAACAATTGCGCTATTCGGACGAACTCGCGCAAATACCGATAACCGGCTCATCGAGAGAAACTTTCTCCTTTCAGAACGGACAATTCGAGTACGGAGATGCAGAATGCTTCTACAGTGTGATACGTCATTTCAAGCCAAAGAAAATCGTTGAAATAGGTTGCGGCCAATCCACACTTATTGCTCAGCTCGCGGAAGCAAAGAATGCAAGCGAGAATCCAGCCCATACCTGCGAGCACATATGCATCGAGCCTTTCGAGAACTCATGGTTGGAAAAAACTGGAGCGACCGTCATTCGTCAAAGGGTCGAAAAGTTGGACGCGACTCTGATTGAGGCACTCGAGGAAAACGATATCCTATTCATCGATTCTTCCCATATGATCAGGCCGCAGGGCGACGTGTTGCACGAGTGCCTCGGTCTTCTTCCGGTTCTAAATCCGGGCGTCCTCGTTCACATTCACGACATATTCACGCCGCGGGACTATCCGGAGAAATGGGTGATCGGCGACCGTCGCCTCTGGAACGAGCAGTATCTGCTTGAAGCATTTCTCTGCTTCAATTCGGAGTTCAGCGTGATCTTGGCCGCCAACTTTCTCGCACATGGCCATCGGTCGCAGATATCCGAAGCATTTCCGCTCCTGTCTAAGAGCACGTTTCATGAACCCGGATCCTTTTGGATTCAGCGGCGTTCGCCGCGGAAGGAGCGTGCATCATGAAAGGTATCGTACTGGCGGGCGGCTCCGGCACGCGGCTCTATCCGCTGACATTGTCGACCTGCAAGCAATTGCTGCCGGTCTACGACAAGCCGATGGTCTACTATCCGCTGTCGACATTGATGCTCGCGGGCATTCGCGAAGTCCTGATCATCACGACGCCGGAAGACCAGGCGGCCTTCAGGCGCCTTCTGGGCAGCGGCGATGCCTGGGGTATGAAGCTTTCCTATGTCGTGCAACCGCGCCCCGAGGGCCTGGCGCAGGCCTACATCTTGGGTGAGGAATTCGTCGGCGGCGGACCGAGCGCACTGATCCTCGGCGACAACATATATTTCGGCCACGGTATGCCGGAGATGCTGACGCGCGCCACAGAGCGGGCGCGCGGCGCCACCGTGTTCGGCTATCGCGTGCGCGATCCGGAACGCTACGGCGTGGTGGAGTTCGATGCGCTAGGCAAGGCTCTCTCGATCGAGGAAAAGCCGGCCAAGCCCAAGTCCAACTACGCCGTGACCGGTCTCTACTTCTACGACGGACGTGCCGCCGGCTTTGCCAGGCGCATCAAACCTTCATCGCGCGGCGAACTCGAAATCACGACGCTGAACAACATGTATCTCGAAGACGGTTCGCTGTCGGTGGAGGTGATGGGCCGCGGCATGGCCTGGCTCGACACCGGCACGCATGAATCGCTGATGGAAGCGGGCGAGTTCGTCCGCATCCTGGAAATGCGCCAAGGCCTCAAGGTCGGATGTCCCGAGGAAATCGCCTATCGCAAAGGGTTCATCGATCGCAAGCAGCTTGCTGTCCTCGGCGATAGATTCGAGAAGAGCGGGTACGGCCAATATCTCCTGCAATTGGCGAATTCCGACGTCTGAACCCGCATCCGGTACCGTCGCGGAACGCGCGGCTTTCAGTGACCGCCCGTGATCGGAATTTTGTAGAGATGGACGCCATAGCCTTCGAAATTGTCGGTCATTTTCCCGGCGATGAGAGAGACCGAGCGGTTTTCGCCGATGACCGACGCGGCAATGGAATGCAGGTCGGTCAGGGAAAAGGTCACGGTCAGGCCGGTGCTGTGCTCCGATGCGGCAAAGACATACAGAAAGCCGTTGGCGGTCTTCGCCATGAAGGCAACACCCGGATCCGAAACGGCAATCCCGTTCGTCGCGTTCGGCCCGTTCAAGACGGGCGCCAATTCGAGGATTGTTCGATTGATCGCGGTCGCTGCGCCGACGATTTCCGGATGCCGGAATATCCCGTCCTCCCGCAGGCCGCCCGTCCATTCGTGGACGAAATAGACGATGCCGCTCGCGCCGTGAATGAGCGCCATCCAGACTTCACTGCGAAGCTGGTTCGGCGTCACCAGATGATGATCGTCGAGTGAGGTGGTCTCCAGGATCGCCCAGACCGACTGCCGGTTGCTCACGCGATGTTTCAGGTTGTCGACGCCGCGGCCGACAAATTCCAGCTTGCCCTGCAGATGCGGGTTCGCACTTGCCACCGGATAGACGTCGAACGACAAAATGCCGGCGTCGCGGGCGGCGCTGCCGTAGTAGTCCAAGTCCCCAAAACACTTGGTGCCGCGTCCAATCCAGGTCGGATCGGCGACGCCCTGGCCAAAGTTGATCAGAACCGGCCGCGACGGATCGCGAGAGCGGATCGCCGCAGTGCGCGCCGCAACATCGGCAGCCGGTACGCAGTCGTCATATCCCCCATGACCGTTCGTTTGCGCATTGTCAGGTTCGTCTGCCTGCATCCAGGCCTTGATGACGCTGCGGTTTGGCGAAGCGAGAGCCGCATCGTTCTGTTCGGCAACGGCAAACATGTGGTTTTTGGCAAGATCGCTCAATTGCGCTTCGGTCGGTCCATGCCATAGGCCGACAAAAGTATTGATACCCATCGCCTGAAATTCCGGCGCGTTGCGCGGTGATTGCAACCATACCGCAAGTGGAAAGAAATCCGGCGAGGAAGGAAATCCGTTTGAATAGGCGCCGGCGAAGGTCGGTTGCATGGCGAGCGCCGTGATCGCGGCCATCGCTGCGCCTGCCCTGGCCGATCGACGTCTGGTCGCCGCCGATAGCAATGCGATCGCGGCACGCCCAAGCCGAGGCATTGCAGCGACTAGGGCGCGAACCGCCACTGCGTAAGGCATTCGGAGGCTCCTTCTGATGTTGGAAGACCGCATCAAGCCGATTCCCGCGAGCGATCCGGCCTGGAACTCGCCCATACTCCGCTCTCCGTCACGGCCATGGCCATGATGAAGGCGAATATCGTCGCCACGGCCGGAATCTGCATGGAGAAATCGTAGATCGAGTGAAACCCAATCAAAGCTATTGCCGCCAATCCAATAGCGGGAAAAATGCGCCGCTCCTGTCGTCGGCGCGACAGGCCTTTGACGCACTGTAACACCAGCGCGCCGAAGCCGAGGAGAAATACCGCTGTCGCCGGAATGCCGGTGTCCAGTGCCAGCTCGAGATATGTATCCTGCGCCTTGTCCCAGTAGCGTCGCGAAGCCAACCTGTCGTCGCGATAGAGCGGAAACGATTCAGGAAACGTCCCGAAGCCATGACCGAGCCAAGGCGACGCTTCGATGCCGCTGACGATGATTTGCCAGGACTGCTCGCGATCGATGTCCTGCATTCCATTGCTGGCGATGCGTCCGATAAACGCGCCGCCGAAGAGAGCCAGCAACCCTGCCAGGCCGCCGGCGAATACAGCCAGATGCACGAAGCGCCTGCGTTTTTCTCCCAGAACACGTGCCTGCGAGGCCAGGTATAAGAGAATAACCATCGCAAGAATGGACGAGGTGACGCCGGCGCGCGAGAGTGTGAGCAGAAGCGCCGCAACGGCGGCCGAAAACGCTCCAATCATGGGCCAGCGGCGCGCGAGGAGCAGGTGCACTTTCGCCGCGATGCGTCCTGCGACGCTTGCCGCGGAGACCCGGCGCAGATCGCCTATGTCGCGCAGGATATATCCAAGGCAGACCAGCGCGACCAGACCCAGATAGGTCGCAAAGCTGTTGCGGTTGATGAACGGTCCGGTGGCGACTCCGAAATAGGCGGTCTTTTTTTGCCAAACAACGCAGCAATCGCCGGTACCCAAGCCGATCAAGCCATAGATTGCATAAAGACCGCCGGCGATCGCCAGGACCGAACAGGCCATTTGCCGGCGCGCGCTGTCGCGAAGCAGCACAAATGAAGCTATGCCGATGGCGAAATAGCCGCCGGTCTTGGCCAGTGCCGCCCAGGTCATTTCCGGATCGATGGAGATTGTCGCCCGGCTTCGCACACCGAGAATTTTCGAGCTTTCGGCCCACAAGGGATGCGCGATGGCTTGCGGCACGCCGGGCGCTATCTGCACGAGTATCCAGCAGCCGAACAGGGCGAAGCAGCCCATGGCAAGTGTTAACCGTGGTGCACGCACAGGCGGTATCTTGCCCGGATCAAGCACGAAGGCCAGCGAAGCCAACAGCAAAACCACGCCGGACATCCCAGACAATATCAAACTGCTTTCCGGCCCGTTGGAGCCGAATGGCAACGGAGCCAGCGCTACGACCGCCAGGAGCAGGGCGTAAGCGGCGTTTTCCAATTGACTCGAAATCCGCTGGCGAAGGTGAAGCGACATGGCCTTACTGTCCGAACTTTGCTTTAATTGTTCAAGGTGGACGGGGACACATGTTGTATCATCGTTTATGAGTGAGGGTTTGTGAGCATTTCGGCTTATCCCGGCCTGTCCGGTTCTCAAAGCGCGATAACGGAGCCGCCGGAAGTATCGATCATCGTCGTCAGCTACGGCACGCGCGACATGACGCTGGCATGTCTCGATTCGATCGTGCGGGAGACGGTGGGCCTCTCCTATGAGGTCATTGTCGTTGACAACGCCTCCACCGACGGTTCGGCAGAGGCGATCGCGACCAGATTTCCAGACTTCCGTCTCCTGGCGGAGACCGAGAATCTCGGCTTCGCCGCTGCCAATAACTTTGCCGCCAGGCATGCGAACGGAAAATATATCCTGCTGCTCAATCCGGATACGATCGTTCTGGATCACGCGGTCGAAAGGCTGGTCGCTTTCGCCAAGCGGCGGCCGCAAGCGGGTATCTGGGGCGGACGAACTTTGTTCGGCGACCGGAGTTTGAACGCGACCTCCTGCTGGGCCAAATTGTCGTTCTGGAATTTGTTTTGTTCAGGCGTTGGATTGGCAATGGTCTTCCCGAACTCGCCGGTCTTCAATTCGGGCAGCTACGGCGGCTGGAACCGGGACACCGAGCGCGAGGTCGACGTCGTCACCGGTTGCCTGCTGCTCATCGAGCGCGTGCTTTGGGACAGGCTCGGCGGGTTTGATAAAGATTTTTTCATGTACGGCGAGGACGCCGATCTGTGTCTGCGCGCGGCGGCTTTGGGTCTGCGGCCCGCGATCACGCCCGATGCGACGATCGTCCACTATGGCGGCGCAACCGAACAGGACAGCGCGCGCAAAATAAAGCGCGTCCTCGCGGCGAAGGCGCGGCTGATAGGCAAGTTTTTTCCGAAGGGTACGCAGGGCGCAGCCTTGGCCCTGTTGAGCCTGAAGCCGGCGATCAAGTCGGTGATGTCTTCAGCAAATGACAAAAAAATGTGGCGGGAGGTTTGGGCAGATCGTGTGCTATGGCAAGCGGGTAAATTCGCCGGGTGACTGGCACAAACGTTCGAATTGTCTCATCCTAATTGTCTTTGACATTGTCTGTGTCGGACATACTCATTTTGCGCGAGTCTTTTGAACATGTCCGTCCCGACGATATTCCATCAGCCTTGGTGGCTTCAGGCTGCGGCGGGCGACAATTGGCTGGACGTGCGCGCCGAATTGAGTTCGGGACAGAGCGCCTGTCTGAGCGTCTTCCGCACGCGAAAAGCCGGCCTGCCCATGCTCGGCATGCCCCCGCTCACCCGGACCTTGGGGCCGCACATCGCCGGCCTCGAAGGGAAAAGCGAAACGGTCCGGCGGATGAAGATCTATCTCCTGGATCAAATCATTCGGCAACTACCCAAGCACATGATTTTCAATCAGGTCTTCGAGCCGTGGGAGACCGACGCGCTTGCGTTTCGCCTGAACGATTTCTCCGTCAACGTCGAGTATACCTTTCGCATTGAAGACTGCTCCGACCTGAAGCGGATTTGGTCCGAGATGCGCGATACGATGCGCCGTGCCATCCGCAAGGCGGAGGAACGCGTCGTTGTCGAAAGCAATCGGATCGACGGCGCCAAGTTCACGGAATTCTACTTCTCCAATTTGCGCAATCAGGGCCGAAGCCCGAATCACACGCCTGAGCTGTATCGGCGAATTCTTGACGCCGCGCTGGGCAACGAATCCGCCGAGATTCTCACGGCAAGAGCGCCCGACGGGACGATCTGGGCCGGCATCTTCACGATATGGGATGGGCGTTCGATGTACTATCTGCTGACGTCGCAGAACAAATCGGCCAACGATAGCGGCAGCGTCGCGATGCTGATCTGGCAGGCGATCAAGAACGCCTCGGCCCGCGGGCTGGCGTTCGATTTCGACGGCTTCGGCGATCGCGGTACGGCCCTGTTCCTCAGCCAGTTCGGCGGCACCCTGTATCCGCGCATGCGGGTCAGCCGGATGCCAAAGCCGCTGCAGGGCCTGCTGCATCTTGGCCCGCGGTTTGGGCCGGAGACTTGATGATGGCGGTCGAAGACCGCATCATGAGGGCACAGCCGTGCGCGACTGCCATAGGCGGGTTTCCATCGTGGCCCCGCGATAGGGTACGCGGAATGTCTCTTTAAGAGTCAACCAGCCGCATTGGTCGAAAACGACGCTGGCGACGGGATTGGCGTACACGACCTGAACAGCGCGCGCCCCTCGATCACGGTTTATCCGTTCCAGCACGAGAGCCATAACTTCGGCGGAAAACGGGTTGTACATGAAAAAAATCGTACCTCCGCCATAGCTCTGCGTGGCCGCGTCACCGGTACGAACTGTGATGCTCGCACGCCGGCCACGGAGGTATTGTCCATTGATAACCGCCCGCCTCGCCAACTCCGGTACTAGTTCGACGCCGACACATCCGGCTATCTGTTCCCGAGCAAAGTAACCGAGCGCCCGCCCGTAGCCGCAGCCTATGTCGTAAAAGACGTCGTCGGCGCCAAGCGCGATATGCGATTTTATCTCGGCCAGCGCCGAATAGCTGATGGGCTCATGGCGCGCATTTCGGTCGGCGGGGTTGGGGACGCCGGATGCCGGCGAGACCTGGGTCTGGATGCCAAAAGCGACATCGTAGGCCCTGTCTTGGAGCAGGCGAGCGGCGCCTCTGGCCCGCAATACCAATCGATTAAATAAGGGGCGCTTCGTCAAACGAATTCCGCTTTCATTTTGGGATCAAATCCGGTTCGGGGATGGGCCGTTTGTTATGAAGGCATTCGCTCGCTGAAAAATCTACCGGGAATCTTGACCGCGGCGCATCAGCGTACCCCCGAGCAAGCGTCCAATCATGCGCCTTCCGCGGCCAGCCAGCCTTTCGGCCGCAACCAAGCGCGATTTGAGCCGGCCCCGGCGCGTCAAAAATAGCGTGTATGTATTATAGGTCGTTTGGCTGTTGGACCAGCGAGCCTTGTAGTCTCCATGAAGAATACGAAAATCGAAATTTCGGCGATTGAGCACAGACCACTGCACGCAGTGTTCGATCAGGAGTTTTCCTGGTGAGTAGGGTGCAAAGTCATCGTTGAATGTCGTGATGAAATACTCGACCGAACTGGGCCCGATCAGGTTGATCGATGCCGCGATCGGCGTGCCGTCCAGCTTCAAATACGAAATCATCGGCGCATTCGAAAGATCGATTCGATTGGCTAGTGCGATAAAAAAATCCATCACGTGCGGCTTGGACAGCCACGGCGCGCTTCGGTGATTCGCCTTGGCCCACCGCCGCTTAGTGTCAATTATCCAATGAAGCACGGCGCTGGCTTCCGTCCCGGTCTTGCACCAGCCGGCCTCCAGGTGCCCGAGTTTGCCAAGGCGGCCGGCCTCGTATTTCAAACTGGTTCTAAGCGACTTCGACAGGCTCGCGGCGAACGAATTCCAATTTGGAAATTGTTCAAGGCAGATCCCATAAGCGGGAAGAGTATCCATCGTCGTCGGATACGAGCTGGCTTGAATTGTCGTGTTGAACACGTCGTCGGCGCGGACATTGAAGATTTGGAGGACATCGGCGCCGAGGGCCTGTGCCTTGTGAAAGAGCGTCGCGACAATCTCTTTTTTACCGGCCTCCCGCGTGAGCGGCGTGCTGTATTCCTCATTGCTGCCGCAGGACAGGGGCCGGAGTAATCGAAATGGACCTTCCTTCGACAGGCTCAACGGCCATGCGCCGACCAAGGTATCCTGGTCCCATGCAGTAAGAATCTTCAGTTCGTGACCGGAAGCGGACGCGATTTCCGCCGCCAGCGAAATGTACTCGTAGCTCTGAGAAAAAGAATGGTCGGCGACGTTTGTCGCAAGCGTGTTCCATGCATCGCGGATGCCGGTCAGTTCGTCGACCTGTCGAACTATGGTTACGGCGAAATTGCGCATCTGCGATTCCACTCGGTGTCGGCAGGCGAAGACGGCGTCCGATTTCTAGCCTTCGGATGAGCCGTGAGAGTACATTTTTTGCATCTGACGCCACACCCTTTCGGCGATACCGCGGGCATCTTCGGACAAGGAGACAGACGTTCCCAGGAATGCCGTGACCAGCACAAAGCTCGCGGCACATTCCTTTAAGATATCGCCTGCGAAAAGTCGGGCGGCAACCACGCCGAGCGCGACGAATAGGCACGGCAGGGCCAAGAACAGAGCCAATCCGCGTAGCGTTCCGGGTCTTCGCCAGTGGAGATGGCCCAAGGCACTCGCCAGCGCAACGACTTCCGCCAGCGCGAAGCAGCCTGCGATCTCGACGAGGTCCGCGCCGAAATGGGTGACCACCACTGCGAGCACAATTCCAATCAAGCGCGGTATGTTTGAGATCGCCAGATTGCGAGTATCGCCAAGCGCCAGAGCCGCGACATTGGGCCAAACCCGTAACAGCGTCCCCGTTTGACCCATTGCTATGATCCAAACCAGATCGGTCGGTGGCGCATACCGTGCACCGAACACCAGTGCTATGACTTTTGTTCCCGTCAGCATTAGGGGCACGAATATCGAGACGGCGGCCATGACGGCCATGACGCCGATGCTGCGGAACCGTCGCGAGAACAACTCGGGGTTCTCCGCGGCTTCGGTTAGAAACGGCATCGATATCGATAGACCAACGCGGCCGATCAATATGCCTGGCGTCGATATTATCGTCATCGCCGCGCCATAGATCGCCACACTTTGCAGGCCAACCGCCGCACCAACGACCATCCGGTCTGCTTGAGATGCAAGCAAGACAATCAGTCCGCTTAGCATCAACGGATAGCCGAATTGAAGGGCCTGCACTGCAACCTGCCTGTTCAAACCAATGGCAAATCTACGCTCCGCAACCCAGTGCGAGAGCAAAACACCGGTGAGCGCTCCGCACAGGAAAACGGCGGGCAGAATTGCATAAGTGCGAAAGATATAAGCCGCCGCGATGGCGACGGAGAACTCGACCGCATCACCGCCGACAGAGACGATAATATCCGGAATGAAACGATGCTCGCGCTGCAGTCGCTTGGAATCCAGATGAAAGAGGCCCTGCAACATCGATGTCAGGCTCAAATAACGAAATGCCGGCAGAGCGTCGGGCATTCCCAGTGCGCTCGACAGAAGAGGGGCAAGGGCAAAGAGCAGCAGTCCTGACAGAATTGCCCGCGCCAGGGAAAGTGCAGTCAATGTCGCTTGGAGCAATTCATTGTCAGTCGATCTGTTTTGAATGAGCATCCGATCCAAGCCTAGATCGGATAGGAGCTGGACGCTGGCCATGACGGCGCTCAACAGCACGCACTTGCCGTAGTCGGCTTGGCTCAAGAGGTGAGCCAGGGCGATGTTTCTCAGAAAGCGGAACGCGAAACTCGCGACAGCCGCCGACGACAGAAGCGCGCTGTTGCGCGCAAATCTCTGCGCAACGGTTTGCGTCATGTTTTCTGCGAATCTTTGGCAATATGGGATGCGGTGAATGTTTCCACGTCGTTCGCCATCAAGTGCCCGATGTTGCTCCTGATCGTATCGTCGTCCCAATTCCACCACCGTATCGCCAATAAATCGCCGATCGTCTTTGCCTCAAATCTATAGCCGACCACTTTGGCTGGGCGTCCCACTGCGATTGCATAAGGCGGGATTTCGCTCAGCACCAAAGAGCCGGCGCCCACCACCGCGCCATCGCCAATCCTTGTTCCGCTCAAGATCAATGCCCCATGCCCGATCCAGACATCGTTGCCTATGACGACGTTGCCCCTAGACCATTCATGTCCATCCGGCTTTCCGGCGGCGAAAAAGTTGCCAAACGGATAGGTTGAGACAAAATCGGTCCTGTGCTCGCCGCCCAGCAAGATGGTTACATCCGATGCGATTGAACAAAAGGAACCGATTTCCAGGATTTCTTCTGGCCGCCATTGGTAGACGCGGGGATGCCCATAGGTCCACCTGCCAATCCGGTATTTGGCGTATTTACTGTTCCGCGACATAATTATCGGGCCGGAACGATATCGGTTGAAAGTCCCTATGAGACTGGACAATAAACTCATCATGGTCCCTGATCTTTTGGTCGGGGCGAACTTAACATAATCGCGATGGGAACGATGGCCCTAACGGTCGCCCCGATTGCCGGCGCATGTCACTGACGGGGATTTGGGTCGACGCACTATGAGCACGGAATATGATACCAAAGACGCGGCCTATTTCAGCTACCCCCGCGGAGAGATTCTGTCGCTGCTCCCGCACCGGTTTTCGAAAGTCATCGATATTGGTGGCGGCTCCGGCGCCACCCTCGATCTGATCAAAAGCCGCTTTCCCCAAACGTCGACGATCTGTGCAGACAATCAAAAATTCGCTTTAGAGCGCGCTGCTCGATCGGGGCACTGGACGGTGTCCTGCAATCTGGAGCAGGGCGTACCGCCGGAGATCGCGGAATGCGATGTTGTGCTGTGTCTGGACGTGCTCGAACATCTGCTCGATCCGTGGTCGGTGCTGGCCGCCATTCGAGAGTTGATGCCGAGCGGCGCCACCGTCATCGTAAGCCTGCCCAACGTGCGGTTTCTGTCGGTATCGGCGGATTTGCTGTTCCGCGGCCGTTGGGAATTGCAGGATACCGGCGTGCTGGATCGAACGCATTTGCGGTTCTTTACCCGGCGCTCGGCTCTCGCGCTGCTCGATGGCGCCGGGTTCACGCTGTCGCGGCTGGAGCGCAAGCTTGGGCTCGGAAGGCGCGGCAAATTGCTCAATTTTTTAACCGCCGGGCTTTTTAAGGACTTGCTCTGCGTGCAAATTCTGCTGGGAGGCGTCAAGCCGTGAGACTGAACCTGCCGGCGGTACGCAACCTCGGTATACCAGCCGTCGCTTGGTCCGCGCGTCGTCCGAACGCCGCTGCCGCGCGAACACCGGCGAGTCTGTCTGCGCTGATCATTCCCATTACCCTCGTCATCACGTCGGCTATGCCCTCCGCCCTGCAGATCGTTTTCGGAACTGTCTTGGTCACGCCAAGCCGGGTGCTTGGCATGATAAGCATTTTCGTAGTGATTCCCGCAATCGTTTCAGGGAACCGATTCAATCGAAATGCCGCCGACTGGTTCGTTATGCTTTTTGCATTTTGGGCGTCGATAAGCTTCCTGGTCTCTGGGGGTACGAAAGGCATCCAAAGCGCCGGCGCCATCGCGCTTGAGTCGATCGTTCCGTATTTTATCGGACGCGTCTACATCACCGATAGCGCTCGCATGTCCAAAGTGGCGGTCACTATGATGCTCATCGTCTGGGCCGTGCTGCCTCTGGCGTTTGTTGAGTCGATGACGCGCGTCCACATTGTGCAGGAAGCACTGGGTGCAAAGATCGGCAATCTGCTGAGTGCTGAAAGCATGCGCTACGGCATACTTCGTGCCATGGCGACCTTCGACCATCCTATCCTGTACGGCGTGTTTTGTGCGTTGGTTTTTCCGGCCGCATGGTACATCTTGCCGCGCCGTTGGCGCATCCTCAACGTGACGGTGATCGCCGCTTCCGTCGTTCTGTCCGCTTCTTCAGCCGCGTATCTGGGCTTTGCACTCATTGCTGCGCTCATTTTATGGGAGCGATTTACCACCCGCGTTCAACATCGTTGGCAAATTCTGTTGGGGATCATGTTGGCCGCAATCACCCTGATCGGGCTTGTCTCGAATAGACCGCTTACCTCGATCATTGCCGGCTCGCTGTCGTTCAGTTCAAGCACAGGGTGGATACGACTCCTGCAATGGAATTTTGGCTGGGCCAATGTTTGGGACCATTGGTTGCTGGGTTTGGGCAGCAGCGACTGGGTGCGGCCATATTGGCTCAACTCCAGCATCGACGACTACTGGTTGCTGAATGCGATGCTGTACGGAATTCCCGGGCTGATCGGCGTCGCGGGCGCGACTCTATCGGCTATCGTCGCAGTCGGGCGCGGTGCAATTCCCCAAACTGACCACGCGCGGCGAAACGCGCGTATCGCCTGGGTCTTCGCCATCGTCATGCTTTCCGTCGTCGGCTTGAGTGTCGACTACTGGAAAGGGATGCAGGTCCTGTTCTTCTTCATGATCGGGCAGGGAATGTTTCTCGGCTGGCCCCGCGCCGTGTCCCCGAGGCCGGCCAGGTGACGAACGTCCGGCACGGCATCCAACGGTATTTTCGGCGTTCGCGGATGCGATGGTTCGTGACGCGCTTCGACATTCGCGACACGACGAGAATCGTCGACATCGGCGGCACGCCGTTCAATTGGGACCTGATCGCCGCCAAGCCGCAGGTCACGATGGTCAATATCGACGGCGAGGATTGGCACAAGGCGAACTTGCGCTATGTCGTCTATGACGGCGTGACGCTGCCGTTCGCCGACCGCCAGTTTGACGTCGCCTACAGCAACTCGGTCATCGAGCATGTCGGCGATTGGTCGCGGATCGAGCAGTTCTCCCGCGAGATCCGGCGCATGGCGCCGGGATATTACGTGCAGACTCCCAACCGCCGGTTCATCGTGGAGCCGCACATCATGGGCATCGTGGTGCATTGGTTCGCGTTTCCGGTTGCGCGCAGGCTCGTGCGCTACCTGTCGCTGTGGGGATTGCGGGAGCGGCCCAGTCAGGAACAGATCGATCGCCAGCTTCGCGGTACGCATCTTCTGACGACGGCGGATATGCGCCGGCTTTTTCCCGATGCGGAAATCCGCAAGGAGCGGGTGCTCGGCATGACCAAATCGATCATCGCGGCGAAGCCGCCCGCCCGAGATCGCTAGCCTGCCGCAAGCGCGCCCGGTCAGCTGCAATGCGACTTCAGATTGAAGGTCGCCAGCACCGGAAAATGGTCCGACTTCGCACTGTCGCCAAGCACCTGGGCGAAGACCGGCGTGACGTCGCCGCGAAAGAAAATGTGATCGATCGCAAAGAGCCGGCCGAATATCCCAAAGCGCCTGACCGGCGCCGGAAAGGTCAATCCAAATCCGCTGCCCGAACGTGAAAAAGCGTCTTCCAGCTCGTTGCGAAGCGGCGCCTGAACGGCGTTGTATTCGGTGCTGTTGAGGTCTCCGCCTGCGATCACCGTCAGGGGCTCATCGTGAATTGCTGCGGCGGCATCGCGGAAAAAAGCGGCCTGATCCGCCTCACCGTACTGGCCGTGTGGCGCGTGCAGATCCCATAGCCGCACCCGGCAGGTTCCGATCGCGGCAACAGCTGTCGTTCTGGCCGGATAGTCGTGCTGCGCCAGCAATGCAAATCGCGACAGGATTGCGGTATCCATGGTCGTCGCGGGAAAGGCAGCATAATTGCGATGCCCGGGCAGGTCGCCAATTTGGCGGCGCAAGGCCGGTAAGTCATTGATTTGCTGGAGAAAAACGATATCCGCGCGCGCCGCCACAATGACGCGGGCCATCGCTGCGTAGTCGGTGTTCGACTCGCTCACATTGAACGTCAGGACACGAACATCGCTGGCGCCGTCGGCGGCAAACCACCGCGCAGGGCTGAGCCTCGGCAAGACGGGAAGGAGGATGAGAAATGCCAGGACGCTTGCGAGCGCTGCAAGCCACCAGTTGCGAATTGACGCCGCTGCGATACCGCACAAGACGGCGAGCAGGCCCAGCCACGGACCGATAAACGCACCCCATCGGATGGGCAAATAATGGTCGCCCCAGATCATCCAACCGAGCAACCAGACCGCCAAAGCGGCGACGACGACCGACAAAGTCCAGCTGACGGCCGGCGAAACGGCTGTGCCGCCAAATACTGTCTTTTCCAGGCGGTGGCGTGGATTGCTCGGCATGCGGAGATTCTTGGCGTATCGCGGCCGCGGCGACGACGGCCTCGTGAGAGTTCCGGCCCCATACTACGCAAACCCGCTGCCGATGCCAGACGACGCCGACGAGGCGCCGCGGACGAGACGTCCGGCCATTAAGCAATTGCGGGCAATCGCCCGCGTTTCTCGCTTTGCATGCTCGACAACGCGCGAGAACTTTTTCAAGGTATTGAGCCCCGGAGTTGGCCGGCGGATCGACCAGCGCTCATCGAATGCGGGTTTTCATGAAGGTCGCCATTGCCATACCGACTGTCGAGCGCAAAGCGCTGCTCAAGGCGGCGATATCGAGTTCATTGGCACAGGATTTCCCCCAGGAAGAACTGGAGATCATTGTCGTCGACAATTCGCGCGATGGTGCCCAAAGTTGGGTCGTCGATGTATTTCCCGATCTCGATTGTCATGAGCGACGCATTGTTCGCCATGTTCGCGAGCCCAGGCCGGGTTTAGCTTCGGCGCGCAATTGCGCGATTGTCAGCGCCAAGGCCGATTTTTTGATCTTTCTGGATGACGATGAACGGCCGGTCGGGCGGGACTGGTTGAAGGAGCTTACGCACATCGCGGACATGACGGCTGCCGACGTGGTGTTCGGCCCCGTTGTACCAAGTTATGAAAGTGAGCCCGAGCATTACCGCACTTTTGTCGACAAACTCTATACGCGTCGTCTCGACGTTGGCGACGGCTCGGACATCTCCGCCCTCTACCACTATGTGGGTTCTGGAAACTCGTGCTTTCGGGTGGCGACGTGTTTCCGCGACGGACAAACCTGGTTCGACGAGAGGTTCAATGAGTTCGGCGGCGAAGACACGGAATTGCTCCGCCGTCTGGTTGGACGTGGTCGCCGGCTCGCCTGGGCGGCAAACGCCGCGGTGGCGGAGTCCATACCTCCCAGCCGGACCACGGTCGCAGATCTTACCGCCCGGCGCTTCTCCAAGGGACAAAACCGCTCTTACATGCAGATAGCGACGCCGCCGGCCCGGCTGGGTTGGCTCTTGTTTTGGATGGGGGCTGGAGCCCTGCAGGCCCTTTATCACAAGGCGGCGCAGCTCTTTTTGACCGTGGCGGGGAAATTCGACGCCGCAGGCATTCACGCGATCGAAGCGAGCGGCGGATTGGGGAAGGTATTGTGGCAGAAAAAATTCCGCGCCCGGCGCTATTTGCCG
>Ga0210397_10000299_pt1 | contig 35612 bp, 36 predicted proteins | sample IncBWH2OmetaG_FD_160126 | JGI IMG/M metagenome (GOLD analysis project Ga0210397, IMG submission 160126) | Forest soil microbial communities from Barre Woods Harvard Forest LTER site, Petersham, Massachusetts, United States - Inc-BW-H-2-O ...
ATTGACCCGCGCCATGCTTTGCTCGGGCATCTCGTATTCGATCTGCAAGTCGGGCACGGGAATGCGGCCATGAACTACGCGCAAGCCGTGCTGCTCTGCAACGTCGCGCTTCTTGTCTGGGTCATCCTTTTCGGGACCGAGCCGCACAAGATCGCGGTTCACTTTCCTTTTCAGCTCGAAGTCGAGGAGCACTCGGCGCACTCTGCCGCCCCGCCGCTCGATGCGGTCTTCCTCTCTCTGATAAACCCGGTACAATTCGGAGTCGTGTTTGGCCTCTCGCGGCTTCACAAAACCCGCATAGATTTCCTGGTCATTCGGAACCCTTCCTGACCCCTGCATGAGTCTCCTGCCAGCCTTCGTTAGGGTGTACATCCGGGTGTTCTTGCTGAGCGAGATTTCGAACCGTTTCTCTTCCACCAAACCGTGCCGCATGAGGCTCTCGATTCCACGCTCCATCCGGCCCCTGTCGCCTCCATAGCCGTGCCGCGTCAAATCCTCTGCATTGATGACTCGAAATTTGCCCAGGTCTGTGAGCGTTTGGATTTCCGATTCGCGCAAGTCATAGCCGCGGTGGCGGTCGTACAAGACGGCACGCGCGTCCCTCGGCGGAACCTCTTTCTGAAGGGGCTCACGAACGTCCCTGAACCGTGACTCTGGGGGCGGGATCTCTTCTCTGGTGCTCGCAGTGCCGGGTCTCGTATCGCGCCGTGGACGCGACGATTCGTGCCGGCCTGGGAATCGCTCGCGGAACTCATTCAAATCGGGTGTGAAATCGCGTGACATTTCAGCGTGCGTTCCAATCGCCGTTCGGCAACGGCATCGACGTGTGGCCGCCGCTTGCCTGGTTGTCGATATGCCTCAACTTGCGGCCTGTATCCTTCAAGAAAAATTTGTGCTGAATCCAATAGACCGCGGCGAAGAGGTTTACGAAGAGGATGGCGAGCCACGCGAGAAGCATGGTCCCGTATTGATGAAAAATAAGCCGTTTGTACGGCACCAGAAACTTCAACTCGCCCATGAGTCCAAACAAACAGGCGAGTAAAACCGCGAGTGCGATAAGCAGTGCATTTGCGACCATGATTTGGCCCTCTCTTTCATGCAGAAATTCGTGCCGCTTTTTCGGCCTGTTTGAAGCGCAGTTTTCCCGGATGTCCTCACAGCCATCGCCTCGTCCTGTCGTCGAATGAATTAAGGAAGAACCGCTGTCGTGGTCCAAGAGCCAAGCCTTCGTCCCTCGGGCGGCTCTTCTACGGGTTCTCGCCTTCGCGTTCAGCTCGGGATCTTCGAACCGAACGCTACTTCGCCGGGTGGCTGACCGAAGTGGGCAACGGCTCCACCAAGCGAAAAGGGAGAATCGAAAGACAATTCTCCCTTATCCCTATAGAGGGTTTTTTGAAGACGAATGTCTCCAAACTATTTTCGAAGTACGATTTTTCCCTGTTAAACGGAATTCGGAGGAATTCTCGGTAATTCTTGGAATTCTTAGGAATCGCTCAGAGCGATCAAGTAGTCTTCGTTACCGCCAGGAGCTGATGGAATTCCCGATAAAAGGCTGGCGTAAACATTTGCTCTAGCCGTCTTTCGAATGCTGCTACTCTTTGTGCCTTTGTGTCTCGTGGTCTGTGGCATTTCTTGCTTCTGGGCAGCGTCGATTTGAGGCTGCCATTCCTCGACGTTTCAACTGAGCTTCGCAGCCACTGGAGGGCCTTGCTGAACCGGACCCTCGCCGCATGGTTTGACAGATCGAATTCCGAAGCGATTTCGCCCCAGGAATGACCCTCGATTCGGCGTAGGATCATCTCTCGCGTAACGCTGTCGAAATGGCTCAAGACCTGGTCCAGAAGTATCTGGCCATCCAGCCCGTCGCCGTGGCTATCATCGCGGGGATGGGAATGCCATTGGCTGACCTCGTTGTATGTGGCCTCGTTTCTCCTTGCTTCGGCCACCTTCCGCAAAAAGACCCGAAAGAGGTAGCGGCGCACGTCCCGAATAGGAGCAATCTGAGCAGCTTCTTTGGCACGAATTACCTCCGAAACGGTAGCAGCAGCCTCTTCTAAAAGGTTGACCGCAACACACGAATCACCGAGGAACTTTTCCGCATAGCAAACCGCCTGATTGGCGATGCCCTGAGCAACCACAAACACGCATGGCTCGATGCTGCGGCCGGAGGGGGCTACCGCATTCAAAAAGTGCTGTTGGACTGAAGGAACGTCTTGGGTTGATTTCATGATTGCCGCCATTTGGATTGGTGTGTGTCAAAACCTCCAATGGACATGCGCGAAGAAATTCTGACGAACGAAGTTCTGGGAGGTTCAAGTATGTCCACCGGAAGTAACACCTCTTTCGATATAGAACGCACATCCAGGGAAAAGGTTTCACCAGGACGGACAGAGAAATTTCAGGAAGCACGCTTACTGGTATCGACGATGGTAGGGGCTGTGTATTGTTGTCCATCCTCATTACTTCGTATTTCATAATATTCGCCAATTTCCTTTCCCGTTGCTTCCCAGCCTTGCGCTCGGCGGGTCGTCCCCGACCGTACGTGACACCTCGCGGCCACGCTGCTAATCCAGGGCAACTCGCTCTCCGGTTAAAATTAGCGAAAATGCCTCTCATATATATATTGAGTTCACGCACAGGAAATGTATCATCCAACTTAAGGAGGAAAAACCTCGAGTTGACAGATTTGGAAATCTTCGCATTTATCGCCTCTGTCTTCTTGTCCCTCAAAGGTTGGTTGACTTGGTACGGCGATATAGCCTCCGTCAATCGTCTCCGCACTCCAGTTTCAAAAAGGCTCGTTCTGCTAATGGCTCCGCTAGTTTGTCTTGTGTTGATCTCAATCGCCTTGACAAAACTAGCCGCACCGACCGTTCGCAGTGACGCTCTCTACATCAGTTTCTATCTTCTAGTCGGCGCAGGCTGGCTAGGGGGAGTGACACTCATCTTTCCGTTTTTGGGCATTAGTGCCAGAGATGATGTTCTCGAGAGGGGGAATCGAGCTGCATCTTGGGCCGTCACTGGTGCACTGACCGGTGCGTCCTGTTCCTTCGCGGGAGCGAACGTCGGGAACGGGCCAGGAGTAGTGGCCGTTCTGTTCTCGGCCGTTCTCTCATCAGCATTATTCATTGGGCTTTGGCTTGTGATGGATCTTCTGACGTCCATTTCAGATGCCATTACCGTCGACCGCGATGAGCATGCTGGGATCCGGTTGGGAGGTCTCCTTCTTGGCATCGGTCTTCTAAGCGGCTGGTCCGTGGCTGGTGACTGGGTTTCCGCTTCTGCGACTCTCAAAGATTTTGCTACGTCTGCATGGCCGGCGATACTGCTTACGGGGGTCGCGGTCATCGCGGAAGTGGTTTTCCGTAGGGCGTCGATGCACCTTTCCGCAAAGACAATTCCGTCCCTGGTGATCTCAGCAGTTTATGTCGGCCTTGCGGTCGTTTGGGTCGTGACCCGAGGCGTTCACTCGTGAAATTACCGTGGTCTGTGGAAAGGCGGCTGCGGCCAGACGATTGGGAATCCGTTCGAATGCGGCTGATGTTCGACTGCTGTAAGTGGGACATCCAATCAGAAGATCACTCTGTAGTCGCGGATTTTCCGCTCATCCTTGACCAGGAAGAATGGAACTCCCTTGCAGGTTATGCCGAGAAATTGACCCGTGAAGTCCTTGCGGCAGAAGGGGAACTTCTGTGCAGCCCCGATCTGCATAAGTTACTTGGGTTGCCGGAAAGCATTTGCAGGGTGCTTCGAAAGTGTGCGCCCGAGAAAATTGCAACCGGCGCAGCGCGGGTCATGCGCTTTGATTTTCACTTCACTCCCGAAGGTTGGCGCATTTCGGAAGTAAATGCCGATGTTCCTGGAGGGTTCATCGAAGCATCTGGTTTTGTGGAACTGATGGCTGAATATTACTCAGACCATTCCATTCCACCGAACCCCGCGGAGGCGTACGAAGATGCGATTGCGGCGGCTGCGGGCGAGGGTGGAGCGATAGGCCTCGTGCACGCGACGGCACACTGCGATGACAGACAGGTGATGCAATACCTGGCGAAGGGGCTTCAGCGAAGGGGCATGCAACCAATTGTCCTGAGTCCTAAGCACTTGAAATGGGATTCAGGTTTTGCACGGATCGCCAGCACGTTCGCCGCGGTGAAACCAACTCTTTTAGTGCGTTTCTTTCCCGCTGAATGGCTTTCGAACCTGCGTCCAGCATCGTCGTGGGAGCCGTGGTTCTGTGGTGGCAAGACTCCCATGAGCAATCCAGGTCACGCGATCCTAATTCAAAGCAAGCGTTTCCCGCTCGTTTGGAAGGAATTGAAAACACCCCTTCCTACTTGGCAATCGCTGCTGCCGGAGACAAAATCCCCTAGCGACATATCGTCTGGCTCCGAGCACTGGGTTTTCAAACCAGTTTTCGGTCGAGTGGGCGAAGACGTCGCAATTGCCGGAATCACAGAACGACGTGCGTATAAGGAAATTGTCAAAGACGTGAAGCGTCATCCAAACGATTGGATCGCGCAACGGCGGTTTAACACGCTTCCACTCGAAACCCACAGCGGCGTCCGCTACCCTTGCCTGGGGATCTTCACCTTGGATGGCCGCGCAGTTGGAGTTTACGGTCGGATCGCGGCGAAGCCGTTGATCGACCACGATGCACAGGATATCGCAGTATTAATACGCCGAAAGGAGCATGGAGCAAATGACCGGACAAGAACTGTTTAAGACTTGGGCCCCAAGTGATTCGGCTTGGTCGCAGTGGGTCTCTCCTGCGTTATTTGCTCAAATCGCGTGCACAGATGGAGCCGCTGCAGATGGTGTCGATGTACCCGTGCCGACTTGGCAAGAGGAGAAGGCGAGCCCAGAGAGTGCTGTCATTGTCGATCTTCCAGGCGATGACTCAATTCGGCTGGCTATGGCATTGGCGAAGGGCGGGTATCGCCCCGTGCCGATCATAAATGCCTCTCCTGGACCTCTGGGCTTGCAGCTCAACTTCTTGCCTCAGCCTGCCAATGTAACCCCCCAATCGATTGTTGTGCTCGACATGAGTTCTTTCGTAAGAGAGATTTGCATTGGGACTGCGTTCTTGCAAAAACTCACGTTCGCCTCCGACGCTCCGCCGGTATTCATTCTGGATGCTCTACGTTTGCGGGGCACCAATCCAATCCGGGACGACATGTTCGATAATCGGTGGATGGTGTTTCCTCAGGATTTTCCTTCGGCGCGGTTCCTTACTGAGAAGAAGATAAAGCGGGTGACGCTCGTGCAGACAGAAAAAGCACACCCTCTTGAGGATCTCTCCCACGTACTCTTGCGATGGCAAGAGGCGGGCATTGAGATTTTTGCAAGGGCTAGTGGAGACCCGAATGCGCCATCAAGAATAACTGTATCCAAACCTTCGAGATTTAAAGCCTCATGGTACCGTGCTTTGGCAACAGTTGGCCTGAGGCGTAGCAGCGTTGGTGGATTCGGGTCTTTCATCCCGGAGACCTCTGCGGCAGGGTAAGAAACGGCAGAGTTCGGTCAGTGACTCGTGAGAATCTGTGTGGGGTATTCTCGTAATTTGATATGAAACTAAAGGTCGGTAACAAGCGCAATGATTAGTTTAGGCGCAGTCATCATTGGTTCTTAGTGGCTATTTTCGTTTGTTGTTGCGGCATGCTGCAAAAGGGACTTTCCGACACGAGATCCTGTTCGCTTCCGGAGCGACTGTTCGCATAAGCCCCCATTGCTTCACGGCGTTGCAACCGCCCTCCCAGAACAATCGGTACAAATAGTACAAAGCGAGCTCTCAAGGATTAGGTACTGCTTTGCGGGTCCGATTCATGCCTAACGCCATTTCGGTCAATCCTCAGAACCCAACGCGAACCATTGCATCTGAGCCGCCAAGGTGACCGTCCCACCGTGCCAGAGGCTACCCGTTTCACGCGGCCAGCGCGGACGTCGCCTACAGCGAATACTCCTGGGAGGCTGCTTTCGAGCATCTGAGGCGGACGGGAAAGAGGCCAAGTCGAATTCTGATCTGGTTCGACGGCCAATGGCAGATCGCGTCCGGTGAGGACGAAGCCCTTATCGTCAAGAGCGAGACGGCCTCGCAGCCAGTCGGTGTTTGGCGAGGCGCCAGTCATTAGGAAGAGATGGTGGGCCGAATCAGAACGCACCTGCCCGGCCTGCTTGTCGATCCAACTCACTTGTTCGAGGTGGGTCTCACCCGCAAGACCGGTTAGTTCGCAGTTGTAAGCAGTTCGATGGACGGATTCCCAATGATGCGCTGAATGAGATGTCGCGACATCGTTTCGGCCAAGTCTGCCGCTCGCACCACCATGTACACCCGGCGCGCTGACTGCGAGAGGAAGACAGCAGCTTGACCAGCTGAGTTGCCGCCGCCCACCACAATAACCTCTTCGCCTTCGCACAACTGAGACTCAACGTAGGTGGCGCCATAATGGATGCCGCGACCCGCGAAGCGTTCGAGGGAGACGGCCGTTGGCTTGTTGTAACAAGCGCCAGTCGCAATGACAACGGTCCGGGCGAAAAAGACAGTTCCGCCACTGCTATTTAAGTATTCCTCTGACCTCCGCGCTTCTTCTTCGCCTTTCCCCAAAAACCTATCCCCTATCACCTGTAACCTACCCCCAAGACCCATTCCCTATTCTGCGGTAAAATCTGTCTTTGGATTCAGAGGCCCTGATTCCGCTTGGACGGGAGGCACTCCGATGGCAAAAGATCAAAAAACGAAGCGGAAGAAGAGAAAGACCAGGCTTATCCTCGTGTCCCTCGGCTGCTTGACGCTTGCAGCCGGATACCATACTGGTCGTGCAACCTCGTTCAAATGGAATTCGAAGGAAACCGCTGGTCTTTACGCCTGTTACGCCAGTCATAGGGTCAAGAACGCATCGGATGGGGCCCTGCTCGTACTCGCTCTGCCCGATGCCGAATATCGGTACGACGGAAAAAAGGTGACCAAGATTCCAATCGCCTCGGCGGTTGGCCAGCAACGCTATCCCGTAGTCGGAGCAGAGGAATATGAAACGTGGTTGAACGCCATGGTGACTTTCGCAGCGGTGGCGGGGGCGAAGACGGCATGGGACGTTCTAACGGACTCGTCCGAGCTGAAAGGCTTCGAGCGAGTGTTGGTTGAAGAAAGGATTCCGGTCGCCGCAGTTACCACGGGCGCTTTCGGAGGCGGCTACTTCCTCGGTCATACATTTCAGCAAAACTTTGATGGTCCGCTATTTCGCAATGCTCTTCTCGACAAAGAACTATGGAACGGAGTGCGCATTCGTAAACATCAACTGGCCGAGGCGAAGGCAAACCTTGATACGTCCATCGAGAACCTCAAGGTTCTCCGTCAGGTTGGTCCTCTCGATACGGAAACTCTGGAACTGGAAAAGCGTATCCACAAGCAATATGCCATTCTCCTGAAGATGGACCCCGACCTGAAGAACTGACCCGCCGGTCTTTTCGCCCGCGTCGCGCCTTAGTCCGGTGCTGGTAACCACTTGAAATCGTCAGGGCGCCGCATCTCCAAAATGCCTCGTGAGGATATTCCAAGACCCAAAGTCAGTTCGTGTGCTTCCATCTGGTAATTTGCCTCCGGATGCGACCTGTATGTTTCCGTTAGGGTCGATAATCGCCGCTGGCACGTCGAATTGATGGTTCGGCTTCCAGCCTGGATGAACGGCCTTTCCGGTACTCGCCTTGGGCAGTTCAGTAGCGAGAGCCGTTGCAACAAATTCAGGGTCTTGATATCGGAATATGGTCGGCTCCAAGCCCGGATTGTTCTTAATCCATTGCGGGCCGTGCGCAATCGTAATCCTTGAGCGAAGGACGCCATCAACCCGCGTTATTTCCCACTTTTCTTCAAATACACCATCGCGACAATTTATCGCGACGGTGTAGTGCTGACTATTCGGATTAAGAGGATTCCACGTAAAGCTTCCGACTGGTCCTTCCGGGTTAGCTTCGGGGATATGAAGATGCTTTTGCGATTCGCCAGCCAGACCGGGCGGCGGATACGGCGACTCAGGATGTTTCACTAGCCACTCATGTTCTATGTTCTTGCGATCATCGTCGTAAAATCCGATGTCGCAGTTGTGTGCGGTCCCCGGGCCATAATGTTTAAGCATCATTATCCACGACGCAGAAGCGTTGTCTCCAAGCGGCGCACCAAAGACAAACACCAAACTCGGGGCCTGTTTAGGAGCGCCTGTGTCAGCCGGAACGCCCTGGGAAACCTCAGAAACGATCTTTGGCAGATGCTGCGTGACGAGTCGCCGTAATTCGCCGGTCGTATCAAAGGTCGAGTACAAGGTATCCTGTTGTCGCTCTTTTTGATATTTTTCGAGAGCCGCAAGCTGATTGCGATCGGCATTCCGCGGAATGGGAGCATTCGAAAAATACAGAGCAACATATCGACCGGTCTTGCGGAACTGCTCGATTTCCTCGATCGTTCCGGACTGGGCTTCGCCCGTGGGCGTGCCCACTCGGTTGCCGAAGATTCCAATCAGGAGATGACCAGAATCGACAATCTGTCGATTGATGATTCCCTGCGGCCGATCTCCTCCGGCTGGATACGAGTGCGTCTCCCAGCGAACGGCGTGAAGCATGATCCCAGTTTGGGCGTGGTGGTTCGCGTTCCATTCACGAATGGCGCTCTCGACGGCATCGCGTTCGGCGCTGACGTCGGAGGGAGACGCAATCAACACGTTCAGAATTGTCGCTTTCACGGGCGGTCGTACCGCTGTCTTCCCTGTCGTTTTGCTCTCCATGCTTTCTCCGTTCACGTCGTGGACCAGTATAGGGCTCTGATCGCCGGTGGGGTAACAACCGTGACTACAATGCATCTCGCGCACTTTCACTTTCGACAAACCGCCGAACGACGGGATTGGCCTCCAGGGTCTTGTCGACTTCGCGAATTCCCTCACGTCCATCGCGTACCCGTTCCCCCGCCGCCTCGTTTAGTTTCTTGTTGACGAGTGCTCCGAGGTCTCCGGGGAATTGCGTTTGATTCCAGCGCCATTCGTTCCCAAAAGCATCGGGATATTTTCGTCGAAGGTGATCGACAAGCAGGAGGGCTCGAAGCCCTCCATCGCGATCGCCAGAGCGGAAGAGCTGGCCGCCGAGGCACTCGGCATCTTCGGCGAGGGTCAGAATCCCTCGCTTCAGAAATTCTTCTTTTGGTGCGGCGTTTCCGGCTTCGACCAGCGACTTAGGGGTTTCGTTGACGCTGTAAGGCAACGGCATGCGGAACCTGTACAGACCTCGCCTAACCAGGTCACAGTTTTCACGATCCGCGCGGACCCAGAATTCGAAAACGCCACGCAACGCGCTCATCTTCTCTTCGTCAATCAAATCGGCGAGAGTGACCTTGATGATGGGCGCCTCCAAAATGAACTCGGTCCCATCGATCCATCCAACCGATTCGGCGTAGTCCTTGTCGGATGGTTTCAGTTCAAGACGATCCGGCAGGGAGCTGGAACCCAGTGCCCAACGTGCAAATCGCGGCATCAGTTGGTAGACGGCGACCGATCCTTTCTTCTTGTTCACACACGCGAGGAATAGTGGGCTGGGGTACTCTACGAGCCATCGAACTTCTTCTTGGCCCTCGAAGACCCAAGGACCCAGGTCACTCTTCACTTGGACGGAAAAATAGTCACGGATAACCGCACGCTGGCCGATCCTGTCGAACAGACTGCAATACAGGTCGAGGCCGAAATCGTCCTGCCGGCGCACAGGAGTTACGGCACCCCACCGCGAGAACAGATAGTCTGCGAGGATTTCCGAGCGGCTGCCTTCCTTTAGATTCGGTGCGGACATTCCGGGCATAGTCTTCCCTCCTTTTCTAATTCCCGATTCTACGAAACTTCGCTCCCGCCCGCCCGGCCGCGTCCGACGCGCCCCGTCCGATTTTACGTATTGCCCCACGTCTTATAACAAAGAATGCAATAGGGATGCCTGTAGCATTACAATCGGGCTGATGGACCCACTAACAGTCTCTGGTCTGGCTACAACAGCGCTCATGCTCGCGTTCTTGGCTGGCGTCGCCTTTACGTGACGTTCTTGAATTAGCATGTTGTTGCGCCTCCCCGTTGCGCAGCCAAAAACCCGCAGGACAGTGTTCGCCGCATAGGGCGCCCCGTCTCTTTATCGTAAGCATCCCGCTGTGAACGCCTCTAAAATTGCTCAAAACTCTCGCGATCTCCCTTTACAATTCCGCCATGACTGGACCACACAACCTTCCCCCTTCCGATGACCACCTCGTATGGTACGCAGGTTATGGCTCTAATTTCTTACGTTGCACGGTTCGATTCCGGACGAAGAAGAATCCGTCATCAACTGGAACGAGTGTGCCCGCAACACTACGTCTGGGAGTATGTTAAGCTCGAAACCTGACTTTTTCAACAGATAATGCAGATTGTTGTTGACATTGTCACAATGAACCCTCATTCTTTTATATGTCCCTGGGGAGTCATTGGCATGCCCGACGGCGATCGTTTCGAGCGCAGACTTCGTGGTAGAGGTTGGAGGACCGTGTATCGACTCGGCTGTTCTTCCGCGCCTTTGGAAGCGGTTGTCGATAAGATCATGGGTGCCGTCGCGCACCTGTTTCGTGCCGAAGACACTAAAGTTGTCCGTGACATTTACTGCGAACTTCAGGATGCCTCCCAATTGCTAGGAACGCGGCTTCTCACCGGTTCGGTTTCCGAACAGGCTTTCGATCAACTGAGCTTTGCAGTCGGAGTTCTCAAAGAAGATGCTGCGTATTCCGAACTGGCACGGTTCGCTGAACGTGCCGCCCTCCGCACGTTCAATGAAATGGATCAATCCGGAGAACACTGGGATGATGACGCTCTGAAACAACGCTTCACGCGAAATTTAGTTTGGGATTTAGGTGAACGTCGATGCTTTTCCGTTACTCGCGAAGGCATCATGGAGTCTGCTCAACGAGACCATCCCGCACAACTTGCTTGGGAATCCAAGGTCCGAGACACGATTCTTGGTCCCTCAGCTACGATCAGCAAGAGCCTACTTGCAGGTGAAGGAAATGTGATGGTCCGTGCGCCTAAACGTCTCTTCCAACCGAAACCTGTCACTATGGAAACGTTGACGGCGCCTCTGCAAGTCCTGGAGACGCCCCGATGAAGATGCCCGCGAACCCAACCCTATTCTCTTTTGACTTCACGAATGCTCAACGCATTTCTTGGACTCACTGTCGCCAAAACACCGTCTTTCAGGAAACGGGCAAACCGGCTACCTTCTCTGTGGATGACCAAGAAATAGCCAGCAAATTCTCGTCTGCCGTCGAACCCATGCTCGCCGATCTGGTAGACATCGCGATTGCCGTCCACATGGCCGACCGCCTGGCCGTGCGAACGTTACACGCTTCCGCCAACTGGTCGAGAGATCTCCGCCTCCGGATCGCTGTCCGGCATCCTGAGAAATGGAACAGTTCCCTGTTCCAAGAGCAGATGAAATCAGTCCTTCGGTTTCTGACTGAAGACTCATGGTCTCTCGAGTTCAGCCAGCTCCACGATGGCAGACGTGCTTCGGAAGCACAATCGTATCTATTTCCGCGAGGGGGAGACGCACCGTTCTCGACTAGCTTGTTCAGCGGGGGTCTCGATTCGCTCGCTGGCACGGCCGCGGCGCTGTTTTCTGCTCCCAGGGAGCATTCCGTTCTCATCTCTGCCGCTCCAAACATACGCCAACGGTCGCGACAACAGCAGCAAGTGCAAATCCTCCGACGCGAGTCAGGCGCATGCATTTCGCATGTCTCTATACCGTACGGAATGAAAGATGGAGATCAACACTCACAAGAGGCATCGCGAAGGACTCGGGGATTTCTATTCTTAGTCCTTGGAGGAGTCGTCGCCATCTCCGCAGGCTCGGCCCACTTGCGGATTTACGAAAATGGAATCGGCGCGATCAATCTTCCCTATGATCGGTCACAAATCGGTACCGACAATGCAAGAGCCGTTCACCCACGCATCCTTCGACTAGTAGCGGAACTCCTGGGCATTGTCTCCGGAAAACATTTCGCAATCATCAATCCCTGCATCTATCTGACGAAAGCAGAAATGCTCTGCCACCCAAGCGTTCGGCAACTTCACGAAGCTCTCCTCCTTACGTTTTCCTGTGACGGCTTTCCTGTCCGCACCGAAGGCAAGCCTCAATGTGGATTCTGCACCTCCTGTCTGCTCCGAAGATTCTCTCTCGAGATTGCCGGTCTCGACCAGTTCGACGCATCAGAATACCTGCGAGACTGGAAATCCAACTCATTTCCATCGTCAAGGCACCATCTTCGCGGACTCCGTGCAATGGATTGGCAAACCCTACGCTTCCGCAAGTGCATTGAAGAGCCCAATCCTTGGTCCGCACTCACGCTCGAATTCCCGGAGCTGCGTGTGATCGGACACGACCTCAGCCAACTTCAACGTGATTCTTATGCCGAAACCGCCGCGAAACTACAACGACTTATTGAGCAACACGTTCACGACTGGCCCATGTTTTCCGCACTTCCTCTACTGAACGCAGCCAACAAAAAAGTAGCGTAACGTATCGGGGGGAAAATGAACTTAAGTTTAGAGCAAGTTGATCCACGGACATTGGGCTTGCGCCTACAAGAAGCTCGCAAGGCTGCCGGTCTAACGCAACAGGATGTCGCTGACCAAATCGGAATGGCTCGCACGACCGTCGTCGCAATAGAAAAGGGCGAACGCCGCATTGTGCCTCATGAACTGCTGCAACTCGCGTCGCTCTATGGACGATCTGTCTCAGGTCTCGTGAGCAAGAGGATTATCACTGAAAGCCTAGTCACGCAGTTCCGTGCTGCACAACGCGAGACGGGTCCAGGGTTTGACCAAGCGACAGAGGAACTACAGAAACGCGCCGAGGACTATATCGAACTTGAGCGTATCGCTGGAGTGCCGTCGGCAAATCGATTTCCTCCCGAATACGACACCAAAGGAGGTGCACCTGATAGGATCGCCGAGGACGTAGCGACGGCCGAACGAAACCGGCTTGGTATGGGCGACGGGCCCATTGGAAATCTTCGCGATCGACTCGAAACGGACGTCGGCATTCGGGTTTTCTACTTTCCTATGGTGAGCCGTATCGCTGGCGTGTTTGGATATAACGATGTCCTTGGTGCCTGCGTCGGTGTGAATTCGAATCACCCACGCGACCGAAGGAATTGGACCCTGGCACACGAGTACGGCCACTTTCTCATGACTCGATATCAAGTCGAAGTCACCGTTCTCACGATCGATAAGAAACTCGTTGGGAAAGAGCGGCTCGCCGATAGTTTTGCAAAATACTTTCTGATGCCTGCTTCGGGTCTCAATCGCCGCTTCACGGAAATCCACCGGGCAACTGAGAGGGGTGTCACGCTTGCCGACGTCTGTAATCTAGCGAATCTTTACCAAGTATCGGTACAAGCACTCGTGCTACGGCTCGAGGAATTGTCCAGATTGCCTAGCGGAATTTGGGAAAGATTGCGTTCTGAAGGTTTCAAAGTGCAGCAGGCGCAAAAGCTCCTCGGCATTGATGCCAATCCACAAATGCTCGAGCACCTTCCTCGACGATATGTCGGTCTCGCCGTTGAAGCCTTTCGCAGCGGTCAACTCAGCGAAGGTCAGCTCACGCGCTACTTGCGCACCGACCGAGTCTCCGTTCGCGCTCTTATGGAATCGCTCTTAAAGGCAATTCACGTCGAGAATGGCGGTGAGTTCACCCCCATTGCTCCAGATTTAGCCCAAACCCTCGGGGGCAGATAGGAACGCCCTCTTGCTCACCGATCAGCCTGCAGTCATCGATACCTGTGTTCTTATAAACCTCCTGGCGACAAATCGGATTGACGAGATTGTCCAGGTCATCTCGCCTTGCCGCTTTGTCTGCCCTGCCGTGTTCCAGGAGAGCTTGTATTTGCGTTCTGCAGAACCAACCGGTCAACCTGAGGCTGTTGATCTCAATCCTCTCTTTGACCAAAACATCTTCACTCGCTGCGCCATCGACGGCGATCTAGAGGAGGAGTTATATGTCAGCTACGCTCTAACTCGACGACGGAGAAGCTATGAGCATTGCGATCGCGCAGGCCCGCAATCTAGCGTTGGCCACCGATGAAAAAAAAGCCCGTCGCGTCATCCAGGAAAACGTTCCAACCCTCTCTTTATTGTCCACCTCTCAAATTCTACACACTTGGGCTCAGGCCCACGAGCAGGCAGAAATAGCCACGGTGATCACCTTGATCCATAGCAGGGCCAGGTTTCGGCCGTCACCAACCGACCCTCATGCGGCTTGGTGGGAGACAATGCTGCTGCCCTGACCGCGACGATGACCGCGATCGTGCATGACTTCTCGCAGTTCACAGCACGGACCCTCCATCAAGAGTTTCGACTAACGTTATCAGGTCCCCGACAAATCCCCGTCAGACAAAGCGCACGAAGGTCCACCACCTCAGTGACGCGCAAAACCGGAAAACAGCTCCTTACCCGCCTTTACCGGCTTGGCCAGAATCAATGTTTGCCGGGTGGTACATTTGAATCACCATACGGGCCGCGCAAAAGATTGGGAGATGGAGCAAGAGGAGAGGGGCTGGTGGTCCGGCCCTGGTAAATACGTCTGCGCAGAATGTTTCGAGGAAAACTATCTGAGAGAGTCTGTGCAGAACCATGTGGAAGTCTCCAAATGCGATTATTGCGGATCTACTGCTGAAGAGTTGACCGGTGACGAAAACGCACTGATCGCTGCTCCATTAGATTCCGATATAGAGACAATCGCCGAAGGACTTCGCTCGGAATGGAATGATGCGAATGACGAGAACATCCCATACGAATCGGCGGAGGGAGGATACCAAGCTAATACGAAGGATACTTACGATCTCGTGACGGATTATGTTTGTCCGAGCAACGATGAGATCGCACAAGCCGTCATTCGTGCGCTGCCAGACTATGTATGGGTTCAGAAGGATTATTGGTCGCTCGATGAAGGCCAAGCACTTCTGTACGGTTGGAAAGACTTCTGTGACCTCGTGAAGCACAAGAATCGATATATGTTTCACATAGGTCCGAGACGACCCCTCAAGGCAAACCCAGCTACCGCTCGAGCTAGTTCTTTGGTCCATGAACCGCGAGAGCTTTCAGACCCACCAGAGACCGCAAATGCAAATAAGGAGACGACCGCGTCGCCTGAACCCTTCAGTTCTGAACCTGCACCGCACCCAGATCTCAACGCACTTCATCTGACGCCGGAATCCGTCGCTGAACTTACCGCCCCATGGGATCTGTTCCCTGACATCGCGATTGTCGTGCAGTTCCGCGAAGAGCGTGACTCTTGCCACCACAAGTCTTAGCGCGCTGGCCAATTCCAAGCAGGAAGATCCATTTGCTTCGTACCAGCAATTGTTGTTTCGCCGAGTGTTTTTTCGAGCGTGATGGAGTGACAGCCCTCTTGTTCGGTGAGCGCTGTGATGAGCCGAGACGCATGTGTCACAACAACGATCTGTGAGCGCTTGGCTGCTCGTGCAATCAGCCGTGCGAGCGCGGGGAGTAAGTCCGGATGCAGGCTCGTCTCCGGCTCGTTCAGCACCATCAATGCTGGAGGTCTTGCCGTTAACAGAGCGGCAATCCAAAGTAAGTATCGCAGAGTGCCGTCCGACAGCTCCGCTGCACCGAGGGGCCTCAGCAAACCATGCTGCTCCATCACCAGAGCGAATCGTCCTGAATTTGTGTCGACCGACAGGTGACTTCCCGGAAATGCGTCTGCTACGGCTGCCGCGAGTGCCCCGCCGTCGCCGATCTCACAGATAGTCTGAACGGCTGCAGCTAGGTCGGCCCCGTCATTACCAAGCACAGGAGTGTGCGTGCCGATCTGGGGCAAACGTGCTGGTGCCTCCGCATCCGTTCTGAAGTGATCGTAAAAACGCCAGGCACGAATCGATTCGCGCAGTGCTAACATCTCCGGCGCATTTCGCGGATCGGCTACGTGCGTCATCATGCTGTCGAAGGCAGACATGTGTTCTGTCACGGGGCTCCAGTCATCACCCTCTCCGCGAATACGAACAAGCGGCCCCCGCCGATCCACCAGCATCGTCGAAGGGCGAAGCACCGGCCCGTGCCAGATGCACTCGTGTTTAATCTCAGGGTCGAGGCTAAACGCAGAAGAACCTGGCCTCGGCAGGCCCATATCGATCAGGTATCCGAACTCGTCGCCAGCGAATCCAAGACGAAGGTTTACGGCGTGCTCCCGTCTTGTGCCTTGAACCGGATGGTCTCCCCGTTTCATCGAACGTGAAATCGACTCGGGACCCGCCCAAAGCGTTGACTGCAGCCCACCCTCGCGGGCGAGTGACGGGACCACGCGGCCCTGTGCGGTATCGGCAAGGAGTCTCAAAGCTCGATAAAGGCTGGACTTTCCACTTCCATTCGCGCCAGTGATCGCGTTGAGTCGCCGTAGGGGAACAACGAGATTCCGCAGCGACCGGTAATTGGAAATGGCGAGCGTTGTGAGCATGAGTGACGGCTATAATTAGGCCCGGCAAAACTGGCACACCTTACGTCTTCCTCCCCGGCTTCGCAACTCGTTCCGAATTCTCCGAATGGCTGCTTTTGCTTCTTTGCTCACAGACCAAAAGCCTTTAACGATTCGGTGATCGTTCTCCGCCAGTTTCTTTAGCAGAGCGAGCGCGTTTCTGTCACCCATTTCGGCAAGTGCATAGGCGCACCAAAATCGGACTTCCTTTGATGAATCGTTAAGATTCTTAAGGAGAACTCTGTGTGATTTCTTTCGGTGGTTATGCGCCAGTGATTCAGCGGCCTGACCTCTGACTTTGGGATGTTCAACACTGTTATCAACAGACTTCTCAAGCGCAGGAATCGCGTTCTTACCGTGCATAAGATTCAAAGCATAGGCCGCTGCAGTCCTGTTCATTACCCGCCTGCCGTGCTTCAGAATCTTGATTAAAGATCGTACCGTGGTTGGGTCGTCTTTCTCCCAGATTTCCTTTGCTCCTTCAAAGACATCTATGGACGACGTACCATTGAGCCGCTCCAACGCACTTCGGATACGTATCTTTCCAAATCGTCGCTTTCCTACACCGTAGAAATTCTTGCCCTGAGATAGCCGCTCTATTTCAAAATACTTCACCAGGAAATCACGGTCGGTAGTCTGCTCGTATTCCCCGTTCTCGTTCACCAGCCAGATACAATCCAATCCATCTTTGCGGCTGTAGTACCCCACACGAAATTGACGACCAACATCCTTCCGCCACGTAAGCGTCCGCTTATCAGTTCTGACTAGACGCACGCGCGACAGAGGAGGAATGACTTTAGGGATCCGTCTCATGATTGTTCTACGGAACGCGATGAGAGGTGCGTCGGAATTCGCGATCGATATTGCGCGATACAAAGCACGATTCCTCCAATAAACCCGGCAGCATAGGATGCATTGTGTGCCCACCAGTCAGCCATGAACCGGGCACGAGCAGAGGGAGCAATGCTTGAAGTAACCCAGCCTGGCGGGGCAATCATCGCCCACCTTGCGAAGAGATATCCCGTCAGACCAAACAGAAATGCACTTCCGGCCATCACAAGAAGCAGTTTTCCAATTGGGCTAAGCAGAACCCCAACACGCAGTTTGGGACGCGACCCTAGCCGGGCAGTCATCGCTAGGAGGATGCCGAGGATCGCTCCAACCCACCAAGTCGCTACGATTCCCCAACCAACGCCAAGTAGAGTAGGGGACTTGGTCTGGAAAACGGGAGGGTGGAAGACAGTGAAATATTCAACGCAGATCCGTGCCGTGAATTGGTCATGGATGATTCCGTAGAGGACTGCGGCTGCGATGCACGCGAGGACAATCTTGAGGGATTCCATCGGCACCACATATTATGCCGAACTCAAGTGAGCTGTCCCTCTCCGCGTTCTCTAATAGGTCGCCTTTCCATCAACGGCGTCACTAATGTCGTGCGCCTTGCTGAGGCCCTCGATTACCTCCCTCCTGAACATTTCGATGCGTTCATACTGCGCGAAGGAAGAAGGATATCGTGGGACACCGGTTGCTCCAGAGGTGGTGAGACTCGATCACGAGTTTCGAAATTCATGTTGCGGAAGTAATCATGCGATGATTTACCTGACATGCGAATCCTGCACAAGTCTCTGGTTGTTGCGCTGACTGTAGCCCTACTTGCCGTGGTGGGAATTTGTAGTTGGATGTTCGTTTACACGGGTGATTTGCCCGACATAGATCATCTTTCTCGATTCGGGCCCACAAGCCCAACTGTAGTTTCTGACTCTTGCCAATCCGGTCCGTCAACGGCGATTCCCCTGGAACGAATTGGAAAGCATCTCAGGGATGCCATCGAGGCTGCGGAACCGAAATGGTCATGGTCGATGCAGGTCGCGCGCTCATTGTTCTGTAACAGCAAGGAAAGGACGATTTGGTTTCAAATAGATTCGTGGCGCGTAGATTGGCACATGCGGCAGCGATTTTCGGAAGACCAACTTTTCATGGTGTACGCAAATCGAGTGTACTTGGGTCAAGAACTCTACGGTGTTCAAAACGCGGCCCAGCATTATTTCCATAAGGACGCGGGCGAGCTGACTGTGGAAGAGGCTGCGTTGATCGCAGGGGTAATCAGGGCCCCTGGAGCTTACTCGCCGTTTAGGAATCCCGAGAAAGCATTGCAGCGCCGCAATCAGGTCTTGGCAGCGATGGTCGCTCACGGAAAACTCAGTCCTGACGAAGCGGCCAGAGCTGAAACTGTCCCGATTCCCACCCACGCTGAAGACACCTATCGCAGGGTTGAGGGCACGTATCGCAATCCCGCTCTCGGTTACTCGATCGACGTTCCTCGCGGTTTAAAGGCCACTACGGGTAGCCAAGCGGGCCCGGAGCGGGGCCTTACAATCTCTCTTCCATCTGGGGGCAAAATCGTCGTGTTTGGTGAACCCAATAGTCTCGAATGGAAGACTCCTGCTGAAGGCATGCAAGCTACATTGGGGCGGGAAGAGTGTTCTTCCAGACCTCGTGAGGTTTCCGCGGCTCGCTTCGGCAGCTTGAATGGTGCCAAAGGAAGTCTGGTGTGCGGCGATCGCGTGGTGAAGGCCTTTCTGGCGTTCCGTACAGGTGGCGGTCCCATCTACTGGCTGCGCCTCGACACCCGCCAGGCCTACGCTTCTAGTGACAACAACATCCTTGAGAGCGTTGCTGCCAGCCTCAAACTCATTCCCTGGGAGTAACCAAGCCTTGCAGCTCGGCCTTCCCCATTTGAAGGTGAAGTCGTCATCTCTGGAACAGCCGGGGTGACGTTGGCGATGGATCGGTTTTAGAAAGTTACGTCCAACTAGCGTCCAAAATTCCATTTTCAAGGCCGGTTTTTGGGGGTCGACGAACCGTAAGGGCAATTGAATCATCAAGACTTAGTGTGTGCACTTCGGGCTCATAACCCGAAGGTCGTCAGTTCAAATCTGACCCCCGCAACCATTTTCTAGTTTAGAAACAACGGCTTAGAAGACTCCGCTTCTAAGCCGTTTTCTTTTTTGGGCGCATTTGGGCGCAGAATTCCGTCCAACTGCTCCGCGAGCCGCATATCATCCTCACGAACGACATGCGTGTAAACATTCAGCGTGAGCGTCGCGTCACTGTGCCCCAATCGCTGCTGGCGCACTTTGAATGGCGCTCCCAACTGATCCATGAGCGTACTGTTGGTGTGACGAAAGGCGTGTAAGCCGCCTCGCTCAATCCCTAAGGAATCGAGCAACGGATACAGCCTTCGTTTCACCAGCAGGTTTGCATCCCACGGGGTGCAGTTTCGTGTAGCAAAGAGCAATCCCTTTTCATTCGGCCTCCAGGCCTTGCAGTGTTCCGCAAGGTGAGCCAAAAGTCTGGGAGAAAGAGCAAAGCACCGCACGGCACTCTCACTCTTTGGAGATTGGATTTTCCCTCGCCAAGCGCTCTGACAAACACTCAAACTAGATCCATGAAAATCAATGTCACAGATCCTTAGGCCACATAACTCACCTGCTCGCATTCCAGTTTCAACCGCTAACCAGTAAAACGTCCGATATGGCTCTGGTGCGGCCTCCAAGATGCGCTGCACCTCTCCCAAGGAAAAGAACCTTCGCACCACGCGGCCCCGTCTTGGCAGTGCCACGCCCGACGTTGCGTCATGCGCGACATAGTTCCAATTGCGAGCCGATTTCCAAATCATTTGAAACGTGGCGAAAATGTTCTTCTTGGTCTTCGGACTGGCTTTCACAGAGGAGATGAAACACTGAACCTCTTCCGGCCCAATGTCTCTCAGCTGCATTCGCCCGAAAAATGGAAGGAGATGCTTTCGGAGGTGACTCCGAAGTGTGATTTGCGTGGACGGCTTATGTTGACTGAGCACTTTTAGTTCCCAACGAGACACGAACTCTGCAAACGTCGAGGTGGGCCGAGCGCGGTAACGAGGATCGTTAACAACTTCAATTCGCTTGTCCAACTCCCGCTGTGCCAGCCGCTGCGTAGGCAAGTACGGAATCCTTTTTCTCTCCGCAACTTTCCTCGACGGCGAGCCGAGCACCTCTGAGCGTTCGGGCCTGCGAACTTTGTCATTTTCAATTTCATCCTCGCGCCAGCGTCCCACCCACACCGGACTCTTACCTCTAAGAATTACCCTCCCGTTCTGGTATCTTCGGCGAGCCAAACTGCCTCCTCGCTCGCCGATCTGTTGTCCTCGGGCGGGGAGAGTAGCACAGTTAGTTGTTGTAGGAGCCTTCGAAAACGGTTCGTCGGGAGGCTTTCCCATGAACAGTTGAAGCAGAACTAACAAGCTTGATGCGAATGTGGCCATACTTTCCATACCGGGCTCATTTTGCGTGACGGTTTTCGACACCACTCCATCGCTCTCACCATCGAGAGGCATGCCACCCACAACTTGTGAGGGTTTCACAGTCATGGCGCACGCGTTTCTCCCATCGAGAAAACTGCTGCGCGGCCTGCTTCACTGAGCGGCTCGTATCCCTGCTCACGCAGAGCGGCAATGGAAAGGAGACGCGGGACGCAGCCGCCGTTCCGCAGCTCCCTACCCTCAAACGAAACCGTCGAGATAATTCCTTGAGCGCGGCACTTTGGGCAGGGACAGTCCCTCTTCTTCTGCTTAGGCTTTTTCCCATAAAAAAGACCCAAAGCGTGGACACGCTTGGCACCGTTGAATGCCGCAATTAGACTTGCCAGCCGCTCAGCTGTGACAGCAGGAGGCTTCGAAACGTACTTGAGTAGGTAATTTAGTGCGTGGCGCACCGCTCCTGGTATGTCACCATCCCGAATGCGAGCCTTTTTGATGTAAAACCCAGTGCTTGGCTGACCGAATTGCTTCCTAGTCTCCTGCACCCACAAATCGCGAGTCTTTTCCCAATCTAGCCTTGGTCCCAGGTAGAGACCGTGGCAATGCAAATTCAGTCCACCTGCCTTCCGCTCGCTTTTGCGCCCGCGTAGCTCAAAACCAACCTCATCCAAATACAGCAACCCAAAGTCGCGCGGAGAACCAACCGAAATTCGCATTGTGGCTCTTGCAGCCGCGTTCATTCTTTTGACTCTTTCGGGGGTAATCTCTGAACCATCGGATCGGATCGTAAAATCGATCCTCGCAAGAACCCACCCTGGCGGAATTCCCCCCAGCTCCTCGATAACCGCTAGAATTACCGCTAGGTAGGCTTCAAAAAGTGCCCGGCGAACATCCTGTTGGCATTCCCGGCAGAAAACTACTTCGCAGCCGTGCGGCACATAGAATTTGTGTTCGAGTGGATAAAGACGACAGACGCCGGGTCGGCCACATTTATTGCAGCTCAAAAATCTAATTGCCTTTTTCTTAAGACCCCGCTGCCACAGCAGCTTCCCCACTTGACCTCGGAACCCATAACGGCCCCAATCCGGAGCAACACCTAAATCCGCGAGCCATTTCGCCTCACGCTCCCAATTCGCCTCCCTAGCAAACTGGGCATCCCGTTCCCATGGCATCTGACGAACGACGCGACCACCGAAGCGTTTCTCCAGCTCACGCATCAAGCGCTTTTCATGTTGAGCTGGTGTCTCAGACTCGCGTAACACACGTCGAGCACGTTCCCTTTCTGTTTCTACCGAAGGAGGAGTAAGAACGAAGTCGTCCCAAGGCGGAATTACGGCGCGTGGCACGGCCGACGCGAGCGGGCTGGCAGGCAGTAGACAAGGATCCGATATGACTCCCCCTCGCAGCTTAGCCATGACGGTTATCCGGTTTCTGACAAGTAAAGGAAACCGCCTCCCCACGCGGCTCGCACGCAGTAGAGAGCGCCGCGGATGCAGCGCGATTCGTAGCGTCGATTGCTTGCAACCGCCTGTTCGTGGCTTCTAACTGCGCGAGGATTTGAGCGCGCGAGTCCTGGCTGGACTGGCTATGAGGGATGCCTGCCTTCGGCAGGCTGAGGGGCTTCGCCCCTTCGCTCGCACCAAAACGCGAGCCGCTTCGCGGCTCGCTGGCGCGAGCTACCCCTGCGGTGAATTGCGCGACGATTTCTAGGGCACGTCGGAAGTCGCAATCATTGGCGCGCATGACGAAGGCAAACACATCGCCGCCTGCGCCACAGCCAAAGCAATAGAAGACCTGTTTGCCCGGATGAACATAAAACGATGGATGACGCTCGGAATGGAATGGGCAAAGTCCGACATATTGTCGACCTGCTCGGCGAAGCGAGGTGTGCTGCGAGGCTATGGCGACAAAATCCGCACGGGACTTCACGTTAGCGGCGAGGAGTGGTGCCGGAAGCGTCATTGCTGCACCGCCTGACGCGCAGGGGACGCAGCCGACGTCTTTTTCCTAGTGAACTCCTGCAAGACTTCGGGAGGGATTAACAACCGCTTCCCAACTCGAACACACCTCAGCTCACCGCGATGAACAAGCTTGTCGATGGATTGGACTGATACGCTTAGGAGAGACGCGGCCTCTTTACGGTTAACAAGTAGTTTTTCCATGACGCGAAAAGCCTCCGAAGAAACACCCTGATAGGTGTTTTACTTCAGTCACTTTTCGCGTTCGGCCCCACTCTTGCCGTTGGTACCTGGATCAGTTCGTGTCTTTGGAGCTGCCTTGTGGAAGGCCCCTACTCGACGCCGTATTTTTTCCGATCCATCCTACTGGGCAAGTACTCGTAAAGCCGATCTACTCAGTAAACCGCCGCATGTTGCGGAACCACGGAATACCCCAGCAAAATACAATAAGTCACCAGGTATGTCAAAGCCTAACACCACGGATTCCTGGAATTAGGCACGAATCTGTCTCGATCAGAACACGCCCGTTCTCGAAGAAGCAACTATCGATTTGAGACAGAATGCATTGCGGTCAAAAACCCCATCCCGCCTGTGTGCTTAACCACCTGAATCTAAAAGCCCCACGAACATACCTTCGTGTAGTGGCAAAATCACAAGGATTCGCACCCCCCCCATCGCATTTCTGCCTATTTCAAATATACAATCGCTGATCAAGTCCGATAGCGCATCGGGTAAATATGGCCGAGTATTACGCATTGACAGGGGAACCCCTGCCGTCGGCGCTGCATGGCACCGACGCAGAATATTCTATTCGCGCCCTCTCTGAGAGGGAGCGGATTTCGATCGAAGATTACTTCTCCAAAAAAAATATCAAGCTGTCTTTGCGTCCCGAAACTACGGCTGTTATCGTACCGCAGAGTCAGAGCGCCAACGCCACCCCGGAAGACTTTGCCGTTTTGATCGAGTTTGCTTTGGGAGTTTTGAGTGTGTCAGGATTTCAACCGGTCAATATCGTGGCGACACTGAATGGATCGCATTGTAACGACGCATTACAGCGCGCGTACCAAGAAAAGTCAGCGGCGCCCGCATTTCCCAAGAAGCTGGTCAAGGCCGCGGCGAGCACTTGGGTACGTCACTTCTTCGCGGCCCGGCGCGCGACCAAAGACAAGTTGCATATCACTGCTGATAGATTCGTACGATATTTAAGAATGAACAACACTCGCGACGCCCTGGTTGATCTTTGCATTTGCCTAGAATCTCTAATTGAAAGTCAGACAGAAATCTCGTTTCGATTCGCTACGTGCCTTGCAAAGGTGTCTGGACTCAAGGGTGCTGCAGGAACTAGCGACTTGCTGTCAGACCTTTACGACCTACGCTCCAAGGTCGTGCATGGGTCCGACTCAGCCAAAGAGCATCAGAAGGTCGTACCCAATGCTGCTAAACTGCGACTGGCCGCACGTGCAATTCTGACGGCATATATTCTTTTCATGACCGCGCACACCAAAGACGAATGGAAAAAGCATCTGCGGAGCTCGCTGTTCGCGTGAAGGACATCTTATGAGGAAAAAGAAGAAAGCAAAATCGAGGCTACCACAGTTCCCCGTATTGGTAGGAACCTGTCTCGGCTATAAGGCGTATCGGGGGTTTGCGCCGCTCTCCGAGCTAGCGAACATCTCCAAGGCTGACATCTTCGATCAGGCCAAGAATAGATTAGGGACTCAAAGGAATCTTAGCCTTCTTCACGCGCGCAAGGCGTATCAGTACGTTTCAGGAACGGAGAGGGCTTTTTATCCGGAAATGATCTTGAACGTCCGCGATAAGTCGTATGTCGACTTCACACAGCTAAAACAAAAAGGCAAGGTGCAGTTTGGCACCCTTAAGTTTAGGAAAGATCCCACAAAAACTGGAAAGATCGTCGTGTCGCGACTCGATGGCAATCATCGCTTGTGGTTTGGGGACGGACACGAGAAAGGGATGGACCCGATCAGCCGACCCGTGTCATTTTGCCTGCTGACAATAGAGGATCTAAACAAGGAACTCGAGTTGTTTCGCGATATTAACGATAATCAAATGGGTATGAACACCAGCCATCTGCAAAACATCACCGCCCGTCTCCTCGGGCATAAGTTATTGAAAGTCCAGAACCCCGCTCTATATATTGTCCAAAAGCTGATGAAGGATAAGAAGAGCCCCTTATACGGAAAGGTTCACGAGGGAGGGAAAGTGGAGAAAGGCGCGACTCTGGCGGGTTTGACGATCGCGAACCTGACAAGCGCTGTAAGGGACATGCTTGGTCGTTCGACAAAGCTCGGACAGTTTGCGGATGCTGATGCTCAGTATAAGGTCATCAAAAATTACTGGATTGCCGTAAAGAAGTGGCTACCGAAAGCGTGGAATAACCCGCGCGATTACGCGATTTTCAAGGGCGTCGGCCTCTACGCAATTTCTTATGTCGGAATCGAGGTTGTCGACCGTTCACTGCTGAAAGGAAAATTCTCGAGTGACGACATGTTGGAGTACTTGAAACAGATGCCCTCGGAGTCCCTTGCAAGTGGCGGAACTGCTGCCTACGCAGGTCGCGGCGGTGGACGAAAGCTCGCCAATGACATGATCGCGAATCTAGAGGAGGAGGGCGAGGTGAGCCTGTCAAAGCTTCAACAGTTGATCTTAAGTGAAGCCTAGGTTACGTTCGAAGTCGTGCAGCAAACCAGCATGATTTCGTAGCGCAACACTCATTCGAATCAATACGGAAAAACCCTTGTTTTCGCATCACTCTAATCCACTCTGGACCCCGTTCTTGTTTGAGCGACTGACAGGCCAACATGGGAAAAGGTTTTTGTCAGCCTCCGCAAACTCGAGTTGACTTCATAATAGGGTGGTGCCGAGTCGGCATTCTGTTCGAGACTCTTCGCCGCTTCTTTCTTCATTATGTCCTGGCAGTAGGCTTTCAGGATGGCCACATAGGCACGCATGTGAGGCTTAGGGAAACAGCGCAATAGTATCGCGAATGCATTGGGCAGAGAATGCAACTCCGAGGCCCATTCGGGTAACGCTGCGCAAAGCAACGTCAATTATGGGGATAGAGTCAGCGACGATTCCCAGTATTCTTGGCTGGCTCGTGGCGCCGCCGAGAGTGAGAGTCCCGTTCTTGTACACAGGACCGGGTCGGAGCACGACCATACTCCCGCTTGATCCGGGAAATACATTCGCGTCTATAAGGAATCCGTCAACGTGAGCCGGCAGGTTGTACGGCGGAGCTTGGAGCGTTCCATTGAATGAATAGCCGGTGACAGGGTCACTTGCAATCACACCCACACGCAGGAGAGGCGATGTATTCTGAGGATCGTACATAGAGGCGGGGTATCCCAACAAGTAGATTTCGTAGCCAAGCGTAATTTCGGAACTCTTCAATTCCTCCTTCGTGATGAGCCAGTCGTCACCCAAAACGTCGTGTGGGAATACGATGCGTTTCTCATTGGCTTCTTTGGTGATATCTACGATCGCGACATCGACGGACAGAGTCGCATGGACCCTGACAGTTGAGAGCAATTTATGGTCGTCCCCTCTCACTGGAATGTCAACTTCCTGAACCCCGGGCCTGTCAGTTCCTTCTTGCTTCACATTCACGCGAATTGTGATTTCCTTCGGGCCGTTTTCATCCGGGAGGACATGCCTATTCGTAACGAGATAAAGTTTGCGAATTTTCTCGTTTACTTGATGGAGTAGTACGAATCCGCTGCCAGTGCTGCCTTGGTTCGCATTCACCTTATAACTTATGAAAACTGTGCTATCCACAAAAGGTTGTGGAAGTCCTTGAGCGTGGTTACGGACTGGAGCTGTGAGGCAAAAAGCGAATAAGACGAGGTATCGAAAGGTCAGAGTCATGGGGCACCTCAATCATCAGAGTTAATATTGCGAGTATCAGAACTGCACCAACTCTTTAAACTACCGAGCACGTTAGTAGTGTCTCAGTTTGAAGTTTTATTCGTATTTGCAGGGCGTCGGCTGTCCCTCATCTTCCGGTAAGCCTTTTGCAAGTTCAGCGGACCACGTACGCGAACCAGTCCATTTCGTTATGGTTTCCCCGCACTTGCAAATTATCGCTCCTGGGTCGCGTTCGTTAAACTTGTGATCAGTCAATCTCCAAATGCGCCCGCACTTACAGGTGTTGTTCATTTCGTAAGACCCCTATCCGAGCTGTGCGATCTCCTCTAAGGTCCAAACGTGATCGGCAAAACCAGCAGCCATAGCTCGAGTGACCCTCAGCGTTTTGTGGATTCGGTCAGTATGCCATACCCCTGAGTAACGCCTCCAATCCCCGTGAACACGATTACGGCTCGCATAGCATTGCCGGACGGCTAGCCCGACTAATTAACCCGCCATAAAGGTTCCGTTTCGGGCCAAGTCAAATCTCGCGATGCTGGCCAACGATTCTCATGGTTTTGCGAAATGCATCCAGGTCCCAGGGCGATTCAAATCGGTGAATCATGCGGTGGCAGTTCGCGCAAAGCACTGCAAAGTCGGTCTTCGGGTTTCGACTAACTTTTTGTCCCTTAAGCATCGCAATGGGAATTAAGTGGTGGGCCTCAAAAATCTCGGTTCCGCCCCCGTTCTTCGCATAACTCCGCCTACTGGCCATGTGGACAGTTATTTGTTCCGTCGCCATAACCGAATCGTTTCTATTCCTTGAGACGTGGACTCCCTAAGCTTGAAGTGCAGTCCTACGGGTGAACTCATGGCCTCGGACCTCCACCGGAACATCGTCGTTCTTCTCATCGCGTATAGCTGCGTGTTTTTCGGTTGTGCCAAAAACTCGAATAAGTCACTGGCTGACCGCGAACTGTTGGCACTCGTCGCAGGCAATGCGCTCAACGAAAACATTGCCAATGAAATCGATTCGCGGGGCTTGGCATTCCATCCCTCGGACGCGTACCGCGGCCAACTCACCACTGCAGGTGCCGACGCCCGTGTGCTCACGGCTCTGAACAAAGCCAAGGTCATAGTCATTTCCGGCAACGCCGAAAAACACTCCTCCTCTGAAGTTCTCGATCATCTCGCTTCGGCCGGAAATTTGATCCGTGCTAAGCAGTATCAGCAAGCCTCACAGGAACTCGACATCGCCCAAAAATCTGAGGGCGGTCCTGAAGCGAGCTTCGTAATGGGAGAACTTCTGCGAAAGCAGGAAGAGTGGGCCAAAGCGGCCTCCGCCTATGAAGAAGTGCTACAGGAGAATCCTGATTTTCCGGAAGCTCACACCAAGTTGAGTTACGTGATGTACCACTTGGGCGATCCGCAAGAAGCATTGCGCCAAGCTCGGGCTGCCCTGACGCGAACACCACAAAATGCCGAAGCCCATTTGTACGCTGGGATCGCTTTCGATGGTCTTCGAAAATTCGAGGCCGCGGAAGCGGAGTACAGAGAGGCGCTCCGCCTCAAGCCTGACTACGAAACCGTTCACTATGATCTGGGGGTTTCGCTATCCGAAAGGGGCAATAAGGACGGTGCTATTGCAGAGTATAGGAAAGCTCTTGCGCTTAATCCGAATAACGTAAACGCCCGCTACAATCTAGCGAATGAATTGCAGGCCAAGGGCGACATCCCCTCGGCGATTCACGAGTTTCGAGAGGCCAAGCTTTTGGACCCGCACCGGTTCGACGTGCGGATGAATCTGTCCTCCGCACTCATTGACGGCAATTTCAATGCCGAAGCCGTAGTGGAGCTTCGTGAGCTAGAGGCTTTGTACCCCGATTCCGCAATGTGCCACCAGGCTTTAGGCCATGCGCTCCATCTGACTTGGGATTTTAAAGCGGCAGACAAAGAGTTTCGCAAGGCCGCGGAGCTCGATCCTTCTGACGCTGAGCCCCATCTCAGTCTCGGCGCCGTTCAGGAAGACCAGAAAAATTACGATGCCGCCCTTGAGGAATATCGCAAAGCGGAAAAGTTGGATGAGGATTCCGCGCACGCCCATCGAAACATCGGCAGAATCATGCTGACCAAGAAAAATTTCGATGAGGCGGCGAAAGAGCTAAAGCAGGCAGAGGCTCTCGCACCCAGTGAAGCGCCCATTCATGACCTTTATGGCCAGGCCCTTCAGGGTTCAGGAAATTTCGACGCGGCCGTCTCCGAGTTCAAGCAAGCTCTCTCTCTCGACTCCAAGCAGACGGAAGTTAGGCTCGAACTGGCGGCCGCACTCGAGAAGAAGGGCGACTGGGTCGGCTCACTCGAACAGTACCGTCTCGCCTCTCTCGCTGGCTCCACAGTTCCTCTCGGAAACAACGTGATGCGAGTCGTTTCCCCCAACCCACAACTTCAGTACAAAGACGCCCAGCAACGATTCAGCCAGCATCTCGCTGCCCTGAAGGCCGCAGGCAATTCTGCGGAAGCTGAAAAACTGGAATCCGGCGTCGCGGCTTCCAAGTCGGATCCAGGGGCCTCGCAGAATCTGGACGCCGCGATGCAATCAGGCGCCAATGCCCTCATGCAGCGGAACTGGGAAGAAGCCGTTAGAAGTTACAAACGAGCTGTTGAGTTAGCGGAAAAAATGCAGCCGCACGACGGGCGCCTGCCCATCGCTCTCGGCGAACTCGGCAGAATCACTATGGGGCTTCAACAATTCAGCGAGGCAGACGCATATTTTCAACGGCAAATGAAAGCCACGGAAGAACTGTATGGCGCACAATCACCAATGATGTCCGATCCACTGCAAAACCTCGGCATGGAGGCATACGCGCAGCACGACCCTACTTCTGCTGAAAAATACTTCGCCCGCGCGATCGAATTGAATGTGAAGGCCTACGGCGAGAATAGCGCTGGCGTGTCCAACAGCCTCAGAATGATGGCAGGCCTGTACGCGTTTCAGCATGACTTCGCCAAATCGGAGTCGATCCTTCTGCGCGCCGTTAAGATCGACGAAACGATCTACGGCTACGACGGTCCCAATGCCTTACTCAATATGACCGCTCTCTGCTCCGTTTACGAGCAATTGGGCAAGCCCGACAAAGGTGCGCCTTGCCAGGCTCATCTCCTCACCATTCTGGAAAAACAGTACGGCCCTGACAACCCCATCCTCGTCTCTACGCTCACCAGTGAAGCTCAAGCTCTCCGCAAGCTCGGCCGCAACGAGGAAGCCACTAAGATTGAACAGCGAATCAAGGCACTCCAGGCCAGTGCTGCGAACCAGAACTGACGGCGAAAACGGTCAACTCTGCAGACCCACTGTGGCAAGGCGAGTGTCACGGGTATGGCATTCCCTCTAGCCAAAATCGCGAGTCAGTAGCGACTCCTTTGCCCATGAAAAATCTGACGAGCGCAAGATGGATTAGAACAAAAGGGATTCTCTTTCTGCTTTTAGGGTTACTTTCGGCTACTCTTCTGTTCTTCGAACATCCCACACTCAAGACGTGCTTTCTGGTGATCATTGCCGTATGGTCCTTTTGCCGCTTCTATTATTTTGCGTTCTACGTGATCGAGCACTATGTTGACCCGAGTTACCGGTTTTCGGGGCTTCTATCATTTGCTCTCTACCTGATTCAGAAAAAACGACCAAACACTCGCACTGGCGGATGAAGGAAAGGTAAGAGCCTCTTAATGTGTTCCAAGTCCCGGTAAGCCGGACAATCGGACATGTGATTGGGCGAATTTCATTTGATGTCCGGTAAGCGCTGCCAGGGCTTGGGCAAAATCGACGGTTACTTGCCTCGATTCCATCCGAGAAATTCTTCCAACGATTCACTCACGAGTTCAACGTCGTTCCCGTCGTGATGGTAGTACATTACCGGGCATCGGTTTGATTCCTTGCTAGCAAGATCAACGTAGAAGCAATCTCCAAACGAGTCGAACGCGAAGGGAAAAATCCTGGATTTCTTCAAGTCAGGCCAAATTTGGTCGATTGTTTCCTTATCCGCAGGGTAGAACTCAGCGACATGCCATTCTTTACCAGCGCTTTGGCGGAAAACCACGTCCTGTCTGGCAATCAGCGCTGTCTGCCCATACAGATTCTTTAGGGGCTCTGGAAGGGTCTGTCCGAAATGTTCTTGCAACTCATCCCAACGGGGGCTAAGCAGCCTTTCGCGGTACCTTTGAATCGATTCTTTAGAAGGTGGTTTCGGCTTTTTGAAACGCGCTAGCAGCCGATTCCCTCCGATGTATATGACTAAGAGAGCGACGAAGAAAGCCAGCACGCCCAAAACAATCACAATGGCCATTTGCATGATGCCCAAAAGTGCAGCCTCCTGTCCCTGCGTCCATGTTCTGACAGGAAAAATAATTATATGGGGAAGCAGGAAACGCCACGTCTATAAGGCATTTTCCTAACTCCTGTGTAGTCGCATAACAGGATATATTAAAACGAAAGCCTAGGTTGGTTTCCCGTCACCGTGTAAGACGTCCACCAAGGGTCCTGGTGAACGGGTTTTCCCATCAGCTGGGTATCTGATAAAAAGGAGATTCCTGGGTTACGAGTATCGTATCTAACAACAACTCTCTTTCCAGCAAGGACTTGCTGAAGTCCCTCCCCCGACTTCTTGTTACCAGTGATAAGAACAAAAAAGCCCGTGTACTGGATACCGCTGACGCAATATATGTAGGTGAACCAAGCCCTGTGTATAAGAAGTCCTTGAAGGGGCGACCCCAATCGTCTGCGTACTGCGGTGGCACTCTCGATTGTCGCTTCCGTCTTAGGCCAATTTTCGCTAGCACGCTTCCTAAACATATAACGCAGATCGCGGAAAACAATGACGGACATAAGAATCAAAACAAAAGGTAAGAGAATGGCATCGGCTAAGTTCAATTTTGAGCCTCGAAAATCCAAGTTACGTCTTCGCCTTCCTTATCCTAGCTCTCGGTGTCATTTGCACGGCCATCGAAATGAGCCGTGAAGCCCTAGATATAAACTGTCCACGCGGGCAGGAGCCAACAATTCTGCGTAATCGGACATTTGCCAAGGCCAGCGATTTCACTTGTAGGGTAAGCGCGTTAACCAAGCACTGACTCTTCTTTTTCGCACTAGTGAAATATACTGACCCCAGACAAACGAGACGAATCCGGATGTCCGTGGATGAAAAAGAAACCTAAATTGAAGCTGCCATTCACCAAGAAGCCGAAGAAGAAATATTCATTTCCTGTCCCATTTCCACCCTGCTCAGTGATTTCTGTGAGACGCAAGGCAAGCAGTCCTTGGGCTGGCGAGATTGGCCGGACATTTAGAGTCGGGTACTACAGCAAGATGGACGGCCTCGATTGCATCTGGCTGGTAGATGAAAACGGAAAATATGACCAGACGATTGACCACGAATCTTTGAACAAGTTTTTTGATGTTCGGTCCATCGCCGAAGAACGCAGTCTCTACGGACGCGGCCGCCGTCAGTTTCCTCCCCTGAGTGACCCAAATTCACTTCTCCGGTAAGTGCGTTTATCAGGATCTTCCAACATTTCCCACATTAAGCCGCGATGATGTTTTCACGGTATATCCGGTAAACCAGAATCTGACCGACCAAAAGTCCAAGCGCGGCGCAAACGTACAATGCGAGCATCCAGAATCCAACCGAACCAATAGTGGGACGCCGAAGCGCAGCGCCGATTGCCATAAATGCTGTGCCCCACATAGCAAGAAACAACCTCTGTAGAGGGTCTTGCTTCCAATTCCCAATTTTTCTGCTCAATGAGGGCCGGGCAAGTCTACCGTGAGTCCAACGGCGCATCGAGTAGTGAACGCTAAATATAGCGAACACCGGCATGGTCAAAAGGACTGCGCCGCAAGAAATCGCGTCTGGATTCGCATGTCGCAGGTTTTCAGGCGATGAGGAATAATGCCCGAACAGCAAAGCAAAACCGACCAGTGCGATGTTTACAGCGTACCAAACGTTTTTCATATGCTTTGGTCAGTCGGAAGATTACTTCCACCTTGGCTCAGTTCCAGTTTAGAACCAACATCAGAATAGGTCGGAGGGATGCAGTCGTTGGGGCCGCGAGATAGTCAACTGATTAGTCGTGCCTTATCGGACATGTCCCTCAAAGTGCTGCCCAGTGCCAGATTCCTTTGTACTGTATATGGGAAGCTTGCAGTGAACACATCGGCGAGCAAAGCCATTGTGATAAAACCACGTTGAGAAAAACCATTTCCCGCATCGCGGACAAGGGAACATGCTGTGGCGGACCCCGGCAATCGCAAAAAATAGCATCCACGAGATGGCAAACACAAAGACTGGCTTGTCAGTGTGAAAAAGCTTCTCCACTAAGACACCGAACGTAAAAGTTATGGGGACATATCCGATGAATGCAAACAGCAGCTGATTTCTGCGCTTCTTCAAGCCGCGCCAACGTACTTCGTACTCATCCATGCTTTCAAGATATAGCAGCGCTAGGATGAAATACGTGGGAATATCCGACCCAAGTTTCTATTCTGAGACTCACATCTCTCATCCCATCTGGTAAGTTCGCCTTACCGGACAAGTCCCGTACCAAAACTTGATAAGTCAGCCGGACGATGTCACCTCGATATTCATCAATCCGGATGCGAACGCAGCCAACGAAGCCTACCCTCTCCTCCCTGACTGATCCTGTACTCCAATGTTCCCCTGCCTGAAGAACGCCTTTCCAGCAAGCCAAATCTCCACAGGCGTTTGAAGTATGTCCATGCCGAGCGCGGGGGCCAAAAATTAAGCCTTTCGGCGGCCTCGCTTGGTCTAAGCCACTCACGCCCCGCATTCGCGAACATTGATAGCGCTCTCAGCTTCAATTTGTTGTAACGATTCATGTTTCTTACTCTCTGGAGCAACGCTTCGCCGCGGTATCAAAACCTAGTTTATGGAGCTGAAAAATGGACTTCGGGTCGTTCCTTCGCGCTCGACCCGCGAATTTGTATTTTGTTTTGCGCAATTGCAATTTTGGTGAGAATAGGATCATTTGTTTTTACTTTGATCGTTCGGCTGGAAAAACAAGCCGAATACTAAGATAAGTACGCCCACAATCCACCAGTTCCAACCCTTCTTATAGGCAGCGGCGACCATTAGTGTCAGGCTACCTGCACCTATCGCGAGTTTTGGGTTGTAAGCGGCTAGGGCACTCCCGGCGACGAGAGGAAGCAGAATGCTGGCCTGGTCGTGGTGCGCCCCAAGAGTCTCGGGCTGGGCCGCTATACGGGCCGCCTCGATGCGCCGGAGCTCGCGGCGGCGAGAGAGTCGCCGTGAGCGATGCTCCTTCTCCCATTCGCGTTTCATCTGCGGATCGTTATAAGGCATCCCAAAGACTCCCTTTATGCGCAACGGAAATCGCCCTGTGCCCCTCGGGATAAACTTGGGCGCAACTTGGGCGCAAAACCCCTGTTTTGGAGGCGGAATTGGATGGGTACGGGGGAAGAGGACAACTGATTCGGCGAGACTTAAGTGGTTTCATACACTTGCTGACTTGAACTCATAACCCGAAGGTCGTCAGTTCAAATCTGCCCCCGCAACCAAAAGTTCTTTTGTTTCAACACTTTCCGCGAAACCCGCAAGCATCCGAATTTGTAGGTTGCAAAATGGATTCGAGATTTGCCCGTTGAAACCCCCAGCTCGGGTCTCAATCCAGGCGCGGTCTTATGGTTTCCGGTTTGCCCCGTCATCCGAGCACAATCTGATGGGAGCCTCCGCTGGCCAGTGCCCCTGCTGTGAGCAGATTCGGCGGTATAGTTCTGTCACAGTGTGCCGCGGCGTGTGTCTAACTAGATCAGAGGAGACACAACCATGAGCGTGAATGAGCTCCAAATTAACACAGCAGTTCGCCGACGCTTTCGATCAGCGCGACCTCAAGACTTTCCTGGCGATGCTTTCTGATGACGTGGAGGTGTTCGACCACGTTCCGTATCGGTTCGACGGCAAGCCGCTCTTCGCCAAGTATCTCAATGAGGTGGTCGAGGGCTTAGCCACAGCGAGCTTCGGCTTCCGACAACCATCGTGTCGCATGTACAGCGATGAAGTGGGCATCGTAAATGCTCATGACATGTTTACGGGAGTCACCAAAGACGGCAAGATCCTCTCGATCCATGGCCGAACTACGTTGGTCTTCATCAAACAAAGCGGGCAGTGGAAGATTGTGAGCGCCCACTTCTCTGCAATACCCAAGGCTCTGTGAGAATCGAGCCAGGGCATATCGACGCTTGGAGGTGCACCATGACTATCCATAATCCGCTAGCAGATAATTCCCCCGACCACGAGGACCAAAGCCTTGTTCTACGCGCACGCTCGGGAGATCACCAGGCGCTCGAAGACCTGGTCCAGCGGCACCAAACGTGGATCTACAACATCGCCATTCGCATGCTCCACCATCCGCAGGATGCTGAGGACACCACGCAAGAGATCCTCATCAAAGTGCTCACCCGGCTCTCGTCGTTTGAGGGTCGGAGCAGCTTTCGCACCTGGCTTTACCGCATCGTGGTGAACCACGTGCTCAACATGAAACGCGGGCGGGTGGAGGTGCAGCATGAGTCCATCGATTTCGCTGCCTACGGCGCGGCGCTCGACGCCACGCCAGATTTAGAGTTGGCCGATCTCAAGGTCACGTCGGCGGAGGCTGACCTGCTAGTGACCGAGGAGATGCTCTCCTGTACCTCGGGAATGCTTCTTTGCCTTGATCGTGAACAACGCTTGACCTTTATCCTCGGTGCCATCTTCGAGGTAAGCGACACCGTTGGTGCTGAGGTGTTGGAGATTACTCCTGACAACTTTCGACAACGCCTGGCCCGTGCACGGCGAGACTTGCGCAACTTTATGAACGACAAGTGCGGACTGGTCAACCAGGCGAACCCCTGCCGGTGTGCCAAGAAGACGCGTGGCTTCATACAAGCAGGCTACGTC